>Ga0209512_1000424_pt1 | contig 71671 bp, 66 predicted proteins | sample frozenSSSSmetaG_FD_184142 | JGI IMG/M metagenome (GOLD analysis project Ga0209512, IMG submission 184142) | Glacier valley bacterial and archeal communities from Borup Fiord, Nunavut, Canada, to study Microbial Dark Matter (Phase II) -... | ecosystem: Environmental > Aquatic > Freshwater > Ice >...
ATTTCGTGCTCCATCGTCGTTTCGCACGGCTCCACGGCCCCCGTCACCGGTGCGGCGCTCGATGGATCCGGCGAGCAGGCGAGCGGAAGGTGTCCCTCGCCCGCGAGAAGACCGGAGGTGGGATCGAAGCCGATCCAGCCTGCCCCCGGCAGATAGACTTCCGTCCACGCGTGGAGGTCGGTGAAATCCACTTCGGAGCCGACCGGACCATCGAGCGATTTCACATCCGGCTTGAGCTGGATCAGGTAGCCGGAAACGAAACGTGCCGCCAGTCCGAGATGCCGCAGCAGCGCCACCAGCAGCCACGCCGAGTCACGGCACGATCCCGAGGCTTTTTCCAAAGTCTCCTCCGGCGTCTGCACCCCGGGCTCGAGGCGGATCTTGTAAGCGATCGCCTCCTGCAGCGCGGAGTTCATTTCCACCATCACGTCGATCGTCCGGCCTTTTTTGCCTATGAATCGCTCGATGAGCTTGGAAAGCAGCGGCCCGGGATCTTCCAGCTTGAGGAAGGGCGCGAGTTCGTGCGCGAGATCCGCATCGTATTTAAAAGGGTAATTTTCGGCGCTTTCCTCAAGGAAGAAGTCGAACGGATTCAGCACCGACATCTCGACCACCAGATTCACCTCGATGTCCAGCCGCGCCATCGGTTCTGGAAACATCAGCCGCGCCAGATAGTTCGCCTGCGGGTCCTGCTGCCAGTTCACGAAATGCTCGCCGGGTCCGACTTTCAGGCTGTAGGAAAGCACGTTCGAGCGGCAATGCGGGGCGGGCCTGAGTCTTACAACGTGAGGGCCATGGCCGATCGGCCGTTCATACTGATAGCTGGTGCGATGATGCAGGGCGACGTGGATCGACATAGGGGTGGCCCGCTGCTTAGCAACTTCGGTGCCGTTTTGCTACCAAACTCGCCAGCTTTTCCACCCCTATCGCGGACAACGAGCGGGAAAGGACTCATGCGACACCCGGCCAAGCACCCTTGAAGCCCTGCTACCATGTCCCGCATGATCAAAACCCCTGCCGCAAGAATGCCCGGGAGTTCCTGCCGCCTGCCGACATTCGCCCCTTGACCCGAGCCCGTCCGCCCTCTACCAACCGCGTTCGTATGGGATTTGACACACTTGGGCTCTCCGCAGCCGTTCTGGAAGCCATTGAGGAATCCGGTTACACCACGCCTACACCGATCCAGGCTCAGGCGATTCCGATCATCCTCGAAGGCAAGGACGTCATTGGCGCGTCCCAGACCGGTACCGGGAAAACCGCGGCGTTCGCGCTGCCCACGCTTTCGAAAATCGAAAAACTGGGTAAACCGCAGATCCTGGTGTTGGAGCCCACCCGCGAGCTGGCCCATCAGGTCGCCGAGCAGTTTGAGAAATACGGCAAACACACCGGTATGAAAGTCGCCCTGCTTTACGGTGGCGTCGGCCTCGGTACTCAATCCGATCAACTCGCCGCCGGTGCCGACATTGTCGTCGCTACGCCCGGCCGCCTCGTCGATCACTTCTACCGCACCTCCATGCGCTTCGGCGAAATCAAGGTGCTCATCCTCGACGAAGTGGACCGCATGCTCGACATGGGCTTCCTCCCGCAGGTGCGGAAAATCGTCAACCTCTGCCCGTGGGAAGGCCGCCAGACACTGTTTTTCTCGGCCACCATGCCGCCGGCGATCCAGACCTTCGCCCAATGGTGCCTCACCGATCCGCTCAGCATCGAGATCGCCCGCACTTCCATCCCCACCAGCGTCACCCACGCGTTCTATCCGGTCGCCATGGACCAGCGTGACGAACTGCTGCTGGAACTCCTCAAACAAACCGACTACCATTCGGTGATGATCTTCACCCGCACCCGCAAGGAAGCGGACCAGCTCACCTCTCTCATCAAGACGACCGGACAGCCGAAAGTCGCCGCGATGCACTCGGACATCAACCAGGTGGACCGCATGAAGGCCCTCGCCGGATTCAAGGCAGGCGATTATGAAATTCTCGTCGCCACCGACGTCGCCGCCCGCGGCATCGACATCTCCGGCGTCTCCCACGTCATCAACTACCGCGTCCCGGAAAACGCCGAGGACTACGTCCACCGCATCGGCCGCACTGGCCGTGCCGAGGCCGAGGGCGACGCCTTCACCATCCTCACCGCCGACGAACTCGACTACGCCAAGTCCGTGGAAATTTTCATCGACCAGGTCATTCCGCGCCGGAAGTTGGAGGATTTCGAATACATCTACACCGCGCTGCTCGACGATTCCCCAATCAAGTCGGTCCGCCGCAAGAAGACCGGCGGCGGGAAAAAGCGCAGGTAGTCCCACAACTGGAGCGCGGAATTTATTCCGCCCGTTGCGGATAGCCCCCAAGAACGCAGACTTTCAACCACCATGTTTGCGAAAAGTGATCAAAAGTTTCTGCGGGCGCTGGATTCACCGGGAGAATTTGAAAAACTGCTCAAGAAAATGCGTCTGGGTCGCCGTTGGTTCGCAATCTCCACCGCATTCTCACTCCTAGCAGTAATAGTGTTGTTCATTCTCGTTCAGCCTCTAGCCACAAACCTTCCTCCGGGGGCTGGTGCGCCGCTTTTGATCCTTCCTGTGATGCTTCTGTTTTTCCCTGTGTTAAATGCAATGAAAGCCCTCAGCCTTCACGGCGAAATCCGCACGCTCCTGGCCTTTCAAAAGCTCAAAGGTCCGTGAGAGTCCTCTCCATCGACCCTGCCGTTAGAAACACCGGTTACGCCGTGCTCGAAGGCGATCCGCGCCGTCCCACCGTGCTCGCCTTCGACGTGATTTCCATCCCGAAGTCCATCCCGCAATCCGCCGCGCTTTCAGCGATCCGGACGCATCTGGTCAACGTCATCCAAAAGTTCCAGCCGGATGAAATCGCCGTGGAGGGCATTATTTACGTCCAGTCCCACCAGACCGCAATCTCGATGGGAGCCGCCCGCGCCGCCGCGCTCATCGCCGCCGCCGATCATGGGATCAAGGTTTACGAATACTCGCCGAAGAAGGTGAAAATGGCCGTCGTCGGCAAGGGCACGGCGGACAAGACGCAGGTCGCCTTCATGGTCCGCGCCCTGCTCGGCCTCGCCGAAACGCCGCCGCCCGACGCTGCGGACGCCCTTGCCATCGGCATGGCCCATCTTCAGGCTTCCGACCCGCTCAAGGCAAAACTCCTCGACCGCAGGCTCGTATGAATTTTTCAACCGCAGATGGAAGCAGATAGACACAGATCAAAGAAGGGATGAGAATTTCCGAACCTGTTTCTCTTATCCATGTCCATCTGCGTTCATCTGCGGTTCAATTCCTCTTCATCTGAAAGCCCAACGCCTTGCTGGAAATCAAACACCTCCCCGTTCCCATCGGCTATGAAGCAGGCCTCCACCTTCAGGAAAGCCACGTCCAAGCCATCCTCGACGGCACCGACGGCGACATCATTCTCCTCTTGGAGCACCAGCCCGTTTACACCATCGGCCGTCTGCGCGACCAATCCTCCCTGCGCGATCCCGCCTCGCTCCCCTACCCGGTCCACGAAACCAACCGCGGTGGCCAAGCCACCTACCACGGCCCTGGCCAACTCGTCGGCTATCCGATCCTCGACCTCACCCCGCGTGGAAAAGACCTCCACGAGCACCTGCGGAAACTGGAGGAAGCGCTCATCCGCGCCTGTACCCGCTTCGGCGTGAACGCCGGCCGCCGCGAGGGACTCACCGGCGTCTGGGTGGAAAACCGAAAGCTCGCGTCCATCGGCGTGGGCGTTAGAAAATGGATCTCGATGCACGGTTTCGCCATCAACATCACTAACGAAAGCCTGCCACCTTTTTTCGCCATCACCCCGTGCGGCATCGACGGAGTCGCCATGAGCAGCCTGGAAAACGAAGCCAAGCGCCCGATCACCGTCCGCGAGGCGGCCGCCGTAATCGCTGAGGAACTGCAGGGTCTTTTTGCAGATTAGCTTCGGAGGCCGAAACGCGGTTCCCGTCTCCGGCAGCCAGGGAAGCCAGCGCTGAAAGACCGAGAGCGAGTGAAAGTGACGGGATGCTGCGGAGGTTCAGGGATTGGCTTTCGGAAGGTCGGTTTTTTTGCGGAATCGCGTTCTATTTCCATTGCCGGATTTGCTGTCACGCATCGGGAAGTTAGGATCTTCCACGCGTGCGGCCTTCATCATAGCCCCGGCTTTTGCAACCAACTCGGGTTTTTCCGCAGCAAGGTTTCTGGACTCCGCGGCGTCGGTCTTCAGATTGTAGATCTCGATAGGCTTCGAAGGACCGTTGCGGACAGCTTTCCATTCACCCCAACGCAATGCCTGGAGCGAGGCGTTTTCGTGGAGTTCCCAGTAGAAATACTCGCGCTGCGGAGCCGTCCCGCCTTTGAGAAACGAAACGAGCGAGAAACCGTCCGGCTTGAAGTCGGAAGGAATCGTCGCGCCGGAGAGTTCCGCGGCTGTCGGAAGGAAATCCCAAAACGCCCACGGCTCGTCACTCACTCGGCCCGCCGGCACGACGCCCGGCCAGCGCGCGATCGCAGCCTGACGCAAGCCGCCTTCGTAGAGCTCGCGCTTGAAACCGCGCAGGCCGTTCGCCGCCTGATCGAAGCGCTTGCCCATTTGCGATTTCGGATCGAACGACGATCCATTGTCTCCCGCAATCATGACGAGCGTATTGTTATCGAGATTGAGTTCCTTCAACAGCGCAAGGAGTCTGCCGACGTCACTATCGAGACGAGTGACCATCGCCGCGTAATTCTTCTCTTCCTCCGACCACGGCCTTTCCTGGTAGATGCCCTGTTCGTTGATCTGGTCCGTGCCGTGCGGTAGCGTGATGGAGTAGTAGAGGAAAAAGGGCTTGTCCTTTTGCGAGCGCACCCACTTGAGCGTCTCGTCAGCGATCAGGTCCTGCGCATAGATCGCCCCCTTGCCCTCGATCATTGTGTTGCCATCGTTTCCCGGGAGGTCGAAACGTTTGTCGTCGTTGTAAAGGTAGGTGGGAAAGTAACTGTGCGAGTGGCGCTGACAGTTATAACCATAAAAATGATCAAAGCCGAGTTTCAGAGGGCTGCCGGTCGTGTCAAACATCCCCATGCCCCACTTGCCGACGCATGCCGTCGAATAACCCACGCTCTTGAGCAGTTGGGCCACGGTGAATGTTCCGGCGGGCAGTGGCAACTGTCCCTCGGCACCGATCTCCCAGTTCGCCCTCACCGGCGAATGGCCCATGTGCAGGCCCGTCATCAGCGAGGTCCGGCTCGGCGCGCAAACGGTGGTGCCGCAATAAGCCTGCGTGTAGCGGGTGCCGTCGGATGCCATGCGATCAATGTTCGGCGTCTGGATCAGTTTCTGCCCATAACAACCCAGGTCGCCTTGAGCCAGATCGTCGCTGAGGATGAAAATAACATTGGGTTTTGAAGCGGAAGCGGCCTCGCAGACGAGTGTGCCGGTGGCGAGTGCGATGAGCAGGAGTGATAATTTCATAGGATTGACAGGGCTCACGGACAGGCGAAATGAACCATGGTGGGTGAATGGAATTTCATGGCATGATTTTTGTAGGCAGCATTTTCTCAATCGAAGACGTTACCTGGGCCGCGATTTTTTCATCACCTGCTGCGGTATAACACACGTCGCCCGCTCGCTTGGAGAATCTTCCGGCAAAGCCCTTGGTCAGCGCGAACAAATCGTCGATGGCGATGCCATGTTTCTGCATCACGCGCGCGGCGATGACATTGTATTTTTCGTCGTCGCCGACAAATCGCCCGACCTCCTCCTCCAGGGTGGTACTCGCCGTCGCACCAAGTATGCAGTCATGGTTCGCGGCGGCGGGGAGGAAGAGTTTTTCCAAGTTTCAGTTCGGTGATTTTACGGTTTGCCGGCGCTGTTTACTCCTGATCGCTGGGAGCCTTGTGCTTTTTGCCACGCCCGTTGGCGCTCGCATTGGGATCATAGTCGGGGTTGGGCTGGACAGGCAGCGGAGCGCTGACGGATTTCTGCCAGGCGAGCAGGTCATCTAACACCTCGTCGCGTTTGGCAGAATTGCTGTTCGCCAGGTCGATCCGCTCACCGATGTCTTCCTTCAGGTTGTAGAGCTCAACGGCATGGTTCTCCGCCAGTTTTTCGCGTCCTCCATCGAGCTGCCATTCCTCAAGAAAGAGGTGCAGTTTCCAGTCGCCCTTGTGGATCACGCTGACCGGCCGGGTGCGGAATCCGGTGCGGACATCGAGTTCACGTCCGCGAATGACCGGATTGTCCAGATAGCCGGGAAAGTGCCAGAAGATGGACTGGCGCTTGAGTGTGCCTTCACCTTTGAGCAGGGGCACCAGGTTTTCGCCGTCCAACGTTTTTCCCACGGGCACCTCGGCTCCCGCTATTGATAGAAACGTCGGAAACAAGTCCACGTTGATCACCGGCACATCGCAGCGGCTGCCGGGTTTCACCACGCCGGGCCAGCGGACGATAAATGGCTCGCGGATGCCGCCTTCATAATAACCTCCCTTGTTTCCGCGCAGCGGCTCCTGCGAGGACTGCTGCGTGCCGCCGTTGTCGCTGGTGAAGACCACCAGCGTGTTCTCCTCAAGCCCCAGATCGGCGAGCTTTTTCATCAGGATGCCAATGCCGTCGTCCAGATCGTAGGTGCAGGCAGCATACAAGGCGTTGTCATGCTGCGCGCCCGGCTTTTTCGCCTTGAACTTTTCCAGAGTGGACGCCCGCGCCTGCAAGCCGCTGTGGATGGCATAATGCGGAAGGTAGAGGAAAAAGGGCCGGTCCTTGTTCTTTTCCATGAACTCGCCAGCGGCTTGGGTGAGCGAATAGATGCCTTTGGGGTTGTCCGGCTTGTTCATGTTCCAACCGCCGCTCGACTGGAAGACCAGATCGAAACCCTGCTCGCCGGGCTCTGCCGCACCCTTGCCGGATAGATGCCATTTGCCGAAAATGCCCATCGCGTAGCCAGCCGATTTCAACGCGTCGGCAAGGGTGATGTTTTCCTTCGCCAGACCCATTTTGTTAGGAATGGGAATCAGCCTTTGTGATTGCTTCGGTCCCCGGTCCGTAACGCCCACGGCGTAAACACCGTGCCTTGGCGTGTAGGTGCCGGACAGCAGGCAGGCACGGCTGGGGGCACAATTCCCCGCACCGGCATAGCCTGCGGAAAACACCATCCCCTGCCCCGCCAAGCGGTCGATATTGGGCGTTTCCATGAAGTCGCTGCCCTGATAGCCGACGTCCTTCCAACCGAGGTCATCGGCAAAGATGAGGATGATATTGGGCTTCGTCGGCTTCACCGTGTCTGCGGTGCACATCACAGACAATGTGAAGAATAGGAGAACAAGGCTGAGAGACTTGCGCTTCATGGCTTGTTCTTTCCGGGTTTCTTCTTTCGTTCGCCGCCGGATGCTGGCGGCGACCACTTGGCGGGTTCGGGATTTGCGACCGTGAGCGGAAAGGTATCCGCGTGATCCGACATTTCCTTTTGAAGCAGCGCCGTCATCCCTTCGATCTTTGCCTTGTTTTCAGGGTGGTCAGCCAGCCACGAGCGACCTGTCAGCATCATCGTGCGGCTTGGAGTGCAGACAGCCCCTGTCATGGAGCCCATCGTGTAACAATGCGTGAAAGTCGTTCCACGCTCAACGAGTGAATCAAGACTGGGTGTCTGGAGCAATGGATTGCCGAGTGAGTGAAGTCCATCGGCGCGATGATCGTCCGCGTGAATGTGGAGGATGTTAAACTTTTGCTTCGGAGCATCGGCAGCGTGGAGCGCGGCGAGCGGAGAAATAAAGAGGGCGGCGAGGAGGGGCATGATGGTTCCGTTCACGGTTGGGGTTTGGTTTGGCTTTTTGTCTGATCGCCGCTGTCTGCTGGATTTTCGGTCCTTTTCTCCAGCCAGCCGAGACCGGTTAGAAATGCATCCGTTTCGGCGAGGGTCAATTCATAATACTTGTCCCTGTTGAAGAAGCTGTGGCCCTCACCCTCGTAACCCACCAGTTCACAACGATTCCCGGCCTTTTTCATGACCGCGGTGAACGCTTCGACCGTAGCGAAAGGCACGGTCGTGTCGGCCTTGCCGTGGAAGATGATGGTGGGCGGGGCACCTGGTTTCACGTAGTTCAATAGATTTCCTTTTCCATCAGTATCAGCGCCAGCGTCCTCCTCGCGATTTCCAAATCCGGGATTGAACAGCACCATCGCGTTGGGTTTGGCACTGACGCCCTCCGGGTCGCTCTTGGCGTAGATATGGTCGATCAACAAGGTGGCCGCCGAGAGGTAGCCGCCTGCGGAGCCGCCGCTGGCAGCAATGCGGTCGGGATCGACGCCGAGTTTTCCGGCGTTTGCTCTCACCCAACGCATCGCTGAGATTGCGTCCTCCACGCAGTCCGTGACCGCCACGCCCTTTTGGCTGATCAAGCGGTAGCGGACACGGACGGCGACCATGCCGCGTTGGGCGAGATACGCGGCCTGCCGCTCGAACGCCTTCTCTGACCCGGACTTGAATCCGCCGCCATGAAAGAAAACGATCACCGGAACTTTCGCGTCGGCCTTGTGTCCCTTCGGTGTATCGACAAACAGCTCCAGCTTGTAATTCCCAGCAGTCTTATAGATATAGCTGTTGCGGATGCCGTCCCCGCCGACGTCCTTCTTATCGGGCGTGTCCTTCGAGGTCTGCGCGTGAGCGAATAGGGTCAAACCGATGCTGATAAAGGCGATTACTGTTTTCATGAGTCACTTGGGTTGGTATCACGGACCGACACCGACGGCACGGGAATTAGCAACCCCGGGGGGATGAGCAGGTTGCGGAATCGGCAGGCTTCGTGTCATTTTTCTGGCTCTTCGTCGCCGAGGCATGACGGTGACGGGTTGGTCGAGGTCGAGCAACGCGTCGTTCAGAAGGAGAACGATCGGGTTTTGTCCAGCGGCGTGCGCCGACTTTCGGCGACGTTGTCCTTGCCATGGGTGCCCTTGCCGTCGGTATTGCCGGCCTCAAGCCTGGCGACCGAGAGGGTGATGGTGTTGTTCATTTTGTTAGTGGCAGCGTCAATGCGGATGTCGCCTTTTTCCGGGGCATCGGGAAATGACAGCCAGTAGAAACGCCCGCGGCGCAGGCCATCCATCGTCAGGTTGATCCAAACCACCTTGTCAGGCCAAGGTTGACGGACGTATTTCGTCATCCAAAGAATTCCTTTGCTGCAGTCGATGCGATGAACCCGTCCCGCCTGTTGATTGATGGCATGCACATATCCGCCGGGATCGAGTTGATGCAGGCGGTCCAGTTCGGCGTGAAATTTTTGCGCCATGGGGCAGCGGTCGAATTGAACATCCTTCTCGCCGACATCGGTTGTGGCACCAGCGCCCGAGCCGGTCGTCAGCCATGCGCGGGATGCAATAGACGCCGTCAGCCCGGTAAAGCCGCGAAGCAAACTGGATCTGGGCCTGGAATTCGCGAGTGTTCACCTCCCACGTGTGCGGGCCGGGTTGTTTGCCGTCGCCACCGCCGCCGTGCATCGAGATGAACAAAGCCCGCCGGTCTGGGCCGGCTTGGGTTCCACGGAGCACCACCGCGTAGGGCATGACAAGGCCTGCGCCGAATTCCAGCTCGCGGCTCTCGATTTTCACCTTCTCACTTGCGGCCGCTTGCGCTTCCACCGATTCGGGCAACATCCCGGGCAGCCGGGCATTATTCCCAACAGCCTGCAAAACGCCGAATTGTTTCCCTATCCATTCATCCGCCGCTGCTTTGGTGAGTCCTAGCAGGCTTGCAGCGGGTAAAGCCTGTGACGAAAGCAGGATGTATCTCGAAGTCCGCATAGGTGTTGAGACCACTCTTGTCCTTCCATTCGTCAATCGGTGCCAGCGGCGTATGCGGCGCGGTTAGCGGCAGGTAGAGCAGGAAGAGTTGCGGCTGTTTGACGGTATCGGTGATGAAAGCCGCCGCGCGCTCGCCGAGCGTGGGGAGGATGTTCTCCAGTTTCCAGTCCTTCAGCGCCGGACCCTGCTGGCTTGCACGATTGTGCCCGCTGTCGGACGCGCCGAGGAACTCGCTTGGTATGCCGAGCGTCCGGTCGTTTTCGAAAAACGGAAAGGAGGCCAGTTAGGAACGTCGGTGCCGAAATAGGTGTCGAATCCGCGTGTCGTCGGCCCGCCGGCGATGGTTTTCGCGAAAAACCCGCGCCAGAATTCAAGCTGGTTCTTCGTCGCCACGGCGGGCCCTAGCTCCGGCTTCGCTTCGTCATCCTTGTTAGCCTTCTTCGGTGCCCGTAGCAGCGACTGCTAACAGCGGCGAGGATGCGGAAGGTCGATTTCACAGGGGATTCTGGCGGTTTCTATCTTTGAGAAGAGTCTTGCGTGGCGCTGAAGGCGGCGGCGGATTCTCACCAGGGCCGGACTTGTAAGTAAAATTCCCGCTGGACCAAACCTTGCCCTCCCACTCCGCGATACATGAGGCTCGCGTATGAGAACCATGCCAATTCGGCTGAGCCGCCCCCGCAGCCGCGCGTAGTCATAGCAGTCATTCCGGATCGCCCGGCATTTCCTGGAAAACTCCCCGGGCCCGTTGATCGTAAAGTGAGAAACCCTCCTGTAAAATGCTGTGCGATGGGTATCCCGCCAAGCGTTCTTGGCTCCCTTTGGCAGGTGTTTGAGATTGTATGTCCTGACGTTCGCGTCCTCTGCATCGCCAGTCGGCAAGGCGGGCCACTCATCGGCCAGCACACTCACGACGTTGGACTTGGACGCGCCAGAGGCAGACTGCCCCGCCATTAGAATGGAGGATATACGGGTGTGGGTCACAAGTTTCGTTTAGGGTTTTCAACAATGGCTCCCGTCTTGGTAACATGAAAAAACACGGATTTCTTTTCCCCGTGAAAACGACAAAACCGTGAGAGGCGCTTCTCTGGAACGGCGAAGGACCGCAAGCGCTGCGGAAAAGGCTCGCGAAACCCGGCTTACGAAGCCCTCATCACGTCGTGCCGCAGCCTATTTTCGAAATCACAAACGCCCGTGTCTGGAGAGGTGAAACGCTCGCTCTTCGTGACTTTTCGCTCACTCTAAATCACGGCGAGAGCGTGGCCATCCTCGGTCCGAACGGTGCGGGGAAAAGCTCATTTCTCAAGCTGCTCACCGGTGAGGTCCGGCCCGAGGCGGATCCGGCGGCGAGCTGCCGTTTGTTCGGCGAGGAGCTTTGGTCGCTGGAGGAACTCCGCCACCGGATCGGCGTGGTGATGCCTGAGGAGGTGGCGCGCTTCGATGGCGACGAACTCGCGCGCGACGCCGTGCTTTCCTCGCTGCGCGGTGCCTACGGCCGCACCCGCGACATGCGGTTTTCCCAACAGGAGAAATCCGCGGCCCAAGCGGCGATGGTGATGATGGGCGTGGCCAGTCTCGCCGGGCGAGAATTCGGCACGTTTTCCTCGGGCGAGCGGCGGCGTATTCTGATCGCCCGCGCGCTGGTCCATCAGCCGGAAGTCCTGGTGCTCGACGAACCGTCCACCGCGCTCGATTTCGCCGCAGCCCTCACGCTGAAGGCCACGCTGCGGACCTTGATCCATCAGGGCAAGGACCTGGTGCTGGTCACCCACCATCCGGGTGAGATCCCGCCGGAAATCCAACGTGTCATCCTGCTGCGCGAAGGCCGCGTCTTCGCCGATGGAGAGAAGCGGAAAATCCTCACCTCCGCGCGGCTGAGCGAGCTCTATCAAGTCAAACTCAGAACCACCTGGTCCGGCGGTTGGTGCGACGTCCGCCCGGTGTGATCAGGGCTGCTGTTGGAACTGGGCGAAGCTCTCGCAGGAAAGCCGGTTGATCGCCGTCTGATGCATTTCCAACAGCGTGTCATGCAGCGGGCAGTGCGGGCCGACACCGCACCAGTTCGGGCCGAACGGACACATCACCCGCTCGTTGGGATCTTCAAAAAGTTTTACCACATCGAACAAGCTGATCTCCGCCGCAGGCCGCGCGAGGCGGTAGCCGCCGCTCGGGCCCGGGGTGCCGATCACGATTTCCGCGCGGGACAAAATCGTCAGGATTTTGGCGATCAACTGTCGTGAGATCCCGCGGGATTCCGCGATTTCGGCGCTACCCGCGAGCCGCGATTCCGCCGACACCCCGGCCAGATAACTGACTGCGGCGATGCCGGCCTGGGCGAGCTTGCTGTAGGTGAACACGGGCGGAGGATGAGGTGAAAGTGCTTTCGCGTCGATGAGAGATTGGCCCTCCGACACCTGAAAACATAAGCAGTCTCCATATTAACGAAAGTTTTTTCTTTATTTAATCTGGAATCTGTCAGATGGTCGAAACAGCCACCGCCATGAACGCCACGGATCTTGAAATTTGCCACCTCCCTGACGTCGCCGGACGACCCGATCTGGTCCGCCTCGTGGATCACTTCTACGCCAAGGTGCGGGCGGACGAAGCGCTCGGCCACGTTTTCGACGAAGTGGCGCAAGTGCATTGGGAAAGCCACCTGCCGAAGCTCTACGATTTCTGGGACAGCGTGCTCTTCCGCGCCGGGACTTTTCGCGGAAACCCCATCGCCGCCCACGCGAAGCTCGCCCCGCTGACGGACATGGGCTGGCCGCTTTTCGAGCGGTGGTTGGAAGTGTTCCGAGCGTCGGTGTCGGAGCTCTTCGCCGGGGAGCGCGCCGATCACATCGTCCGCTGCGCAGAGGACATGGCGAACGTGATTTTCAGCCGCATCCACGGCGTGAAGGACCCGCGTTTCGATCCCGCCCGGCTCACCCCTGAGCAAACCGCCCGATATGCCGCTTATCAGACTAACACAAATTCCTAACCCAAGAAATCCACCCTACAAACCCATGAAAACGTCTTGCCTGAATTGCCGTCACGCTTTCGCAGCCTTGCTGCTAGCCGGAGTCCTTCCGCTCCACGCCCAAGAAGGACCTGCCGCCGCGCCACCGAAAACCGCCCAGCAGAAAATCGTTGATCCTGAAGTGACCGGCGAGGAGCACGCCGTTCTCACCAGCGCGCCGATGGTCCCACCGCCGATCACCCGCAGGACGCCTACGAAGGTGATCGTGAACTTGGAAGTGATCGAAAAAGTCAAACGCATGGCTGACGGCGTGGAGTATCTTTTCTGGACCTTCGGCGGTGATGTCCCGGGAAGTTTCATCCGCGTGCGCGAGGGCGATTTCATCGAGTTCCACCTCGGCAACAATCCGGCGAGCAAGATGCCGCACAACATCGATCTGCACGCCGTCACCGGTCCCGGCGGTGGCGCGGCGTCGTCGTTCACCGCACCCGGCCATCAGTCGCAGTTTTCCTTCAAGGCGCTCAATCCAGGGCTCTACGTCTATCACTGCGCGACCGCGCCGGTCGGCATGCACGTGGCCAACGGCATGTATGGCCTGATCCTGGTAGAGCCAAAGAACGGCCTGCCGAAGGTGGATCACGAGTATTATTTGATGCAGGGGGATTTCTACACGCAGGGAGCCAACGGCGAGGAAGGGCTGCAACCCTTCGACCAGACGAAGGCCCTCAACGAACAACCCACCTACGTCGTGTTCAACGGCTCGGTCGGCTCGCTGGTCGGCGACAAGGCGCTGAAGGCCAAGGTCGGCGAGACGGTGCGGCTGTTTGTCGGAAACGGCGGACCGAACCTGACATCCTCGTTCCACGTCATCGGTGAGATTTTCGACCGGGTCTATCAAGAAGGCGGCGTCATTCCCACCCAGCAGCAGGTACAGACCACCCTCATTCCCGCGGGCGGCTCGGCGATTGTCGAGTTCAAGACCGAGGTTCCCGGCACCTACATCATGGTGGACCACTCGTTGTTCCGCGCATTCAACAAGGGAGCGCTGGGCATGTTGAAAGTCGAGGGCCCGGCTAACTCCATCGTCTATTCCGGCAAGGAAGTGGACGAGGTTTACATCGGCAGCGCTCTGGGAAATCAGGAGTCGAAAATCGTCGAGCTTGAGAAACAACGCAAGGATGCCATCAGTGCCGATCCGAAAATAGCGGGGTTGTCCAAGGACATTCTGATGGAAAAGGGCAAGCGCGTCTATTCGCAGACCTGCTTCGCCTGCCACCAGCTCACCGGCGAGGGTATGCCCGGCGTGTTTCCGCCACAGGCGAAATCCGACTACCTGATGGCCGACAAAGAACGCTCGATCCGCGCCGTGGTCAAAGGTCTGTCAGGCCCGATCAAGGTCAACGGCACCGACTACAACGGCGTGATGCCGCCGGTTCTGCTCAATGACGAGCAGGTTGCCCAGGTCCTCACCTACGTCCGGAATTCATGGGGAAATGAAGGCGAAGTCGTCACTCCCGATGAAGTCCGCAAGGTTCGCGCCGAATGAAATTGATCTTCCATCTGCTGGCTTCCCTAACAATATCGGCGGCGGTGGACGCCTCGCCGCTGGTGAAGATTCCGGCGGGCGTTTACAAGCCGCTTTTCCTCGGGGAGAACGACGCGAAGGAAATCCCAGTTGCGCAGTTCCTCCTAACTGACGCGCCGGTTTCCAACGGTGAGTTCCTCGAATTCGTCACCGCGAACCCGCAGTGGCGGCGCTCGAAAGTGAAACGCTTGTTCGCCGATGAAAACTATCTGAAACACTGGGCGGGAGACACCGATCTCGGCCCGCAGTGCGACGCCGCCCCGCCGGTAACGTGGGTTTCGTGGTTCGCCGCGAAGGCCTATGCCGCGTGGAAAGGTGGACGCCTGGCCACTACCGCCGAGTGGGAATGGGTGGCGGGTGCGGGATTTGCCCAACAGGATGGAAAGAAGGATCCGGAATTCCTCAGCGCGGTGGGCCAATGGTATTCCTCCCCCGCCCCGGCTAGGCTCCCAGCAGCGGGATCGGGCAGAGCGAATTTTTTCGGGATCAAGGACCTGCACGGTCTGGTCTGGGAATGGACCATCGATTTCAACTCCGCCATCGTCACCGGCGACGCACGCGGCGACACTGGCCTCGAACGCCAGCTCTTCTGCGGCGCGGGCTCGATCGGCGCCAAGGACACGTCCGACTTTCCGGCGTTCATGCGCTTCGGTTTCCGCTCCAGTTTGAAAGCCTCCTACACCGTCCACAACCTCGGCTTCCGCTACGCCAAATCACCATGAAAACCTTTTTACTAACATTCATTCTGCTCGCCGGATTGAACGCCGCCGAGGATAAGCCGCCGTGCTGCCGCGAGGTGGCGGCGGAAAAACCGCTGACCGACAAGTCACTCTATCAAATCGAATCGAAGTGGACGTCCGACGTCGGCTGCGAGGTGAAACTCGGTGTCCTGCGCGGGCGGCCACAGGTGGTGGCGATGTTTTTCGCCAGTTGTGAATACGCCTGCCCGGTCATCGTCGAGAACCTGAAGGAGATCGAACGCAAGCTACCGGAAGGCCTGCGCGGGAAGGTGGATTTCCTGCTGGTGAGCTTCGACACCGAGCGCGACACCACCGCCGTGCTGCACGCCTATCGGGAAAAGCAGACGCTCTCCGTGAAAAACTGGACGCTGCTGCGCGGCAGTGAGGACGACGTGCGCGAGCTCTCCGCCCTGCTCGGCGTGAACTACAAGAAGGACGCCAAAGGACAGTTCTCGCACTCCAACCTCATCACCGTGCTCGATGCCGAGGGCGTGATCGCTTTCCAACAGACCGGCCTGAACAAGGACGCGGCGGAAACCATCGCCGCCCTGCAAAAACTGCCCGCACCATGAGCTTCCCCGCCTGCAAGCACGCCAGACGCCGCAAGCCTTCATCCGTCACCCCGCTGGTCTGGCTGGGCAACGAGCCCTACCGGTTGTTTTTCCTCAGTGGCATTCTTTTCAGCATCGCCGGAGTCGCGATGTGGCCGCTTTTCTACAGCGGGCACCTGCCTTTCTATCCGGCTGTGAATCACGCGCGGGTGATGATCGAGGGCTTCGGCGGCGGTTTCGTGATCGGCTTCATGGGAACCGCCGGGCCGCGCATGCTTTCCGCGCCGAAACTGAAGCCGTGGGAACTCATCCCGCTTTTTCTGCTGCATCTGGGCAATGGGGCAAGCCACCTTACCGGACACACCACATGGGGTGATGCGCTGTTCCTCGCGCTGCTGGCAGCCTTTGTGATTTCACTCGGCACGCGGCTGATTTTCCTGCGGCTCGACTGGCCACCACCGGCGATGCTGCTGGCGGGAACCGGTCTGTTGTGCGGGATCGCGGGCACGCTGATGTGGTTGAATCCGGCATGGTTGGAGCGTCCCGGATTCCAGCGGCTGGCGGGGCTGCTTCTCTATCAGGGATTCCTGCTGGGCCCGGTGATGGGCGTGGGCATCTTCCTTTTCCCGCGGCTGTTGGGAGGAAATTTCGGCGAACCGGAAACCGCACCGGACAAGCGCCGATCGTTCGGGCAAATGGCGATCACGGCGGCGGCACTCCTCGCCAGCTTTTATGTGGAAGTGTGGGTGAATCAGCCAGCCGGGCAGCTCCTGCGGGTGGCAGCGTTTGTTTTCGCGCTTTCCCGTGTCCGTTGGAAAAGCACCGATTCGCCCGGCACGCTCGCCAACGCGCTGCGTTTCTGGTGTCTGCCGCTCGCCGTGGTGGGACTGGCCGCACCCGCCTTATTCTATCAGCGGCATATCGCACTGGATCATTTACTCTTCATCGGCGGCTTCGGGCTGCTGTGCCTGATCACCGCCAGCCGCGTGCTTTTCGGCCACAGCGGCAGCCTCGCGGAGTTTGCGAAGCGCTCGTGGATCGCGCGGCTAATCGTTTTCGCCGCCGTGCTGGCCGCGCTTACCCGGGCGTCGGCGGATTTCATGCCGCGCATCATGATTTCCCACTACAAATACGCGGCTTGGTCGTGGGGACTGGGAGCTTTCATTTGGGCGGTCTGGCATGCCCGCCGGTTTTTCAAAAAGGACCCGGACGACGATTGATTTCGAACATTCCGAACAGGCATCTCGGTCCCCTCGCCTCCTGAAAACCAACGCTGCCAATTAACGAATTTATTTTCTTTATTTGCGTGCAGGTTCGGAAAAGGCAGTCAAGAATCGCTGCGTCATGAGTCATTCAACAATCATCCATTCGCCCGCAGGCACGCCGCTAGCGGACCGCACCGTGGGAGAACTCGTCGCCGAAAGGCCCTCCCAATCGAGAGTTTTCCAAGCCTTCGGCATCGACTTCTGCTGCCAGGGAGGACGAACCCTGCGTGAGGCCTGCGAGCGCAAGGAAATTTCTCTCGATACCGTGACCGAACAGCTTGAAGCCGCTGACAGCGATCCATCCAACCCCGAGTGGAATCCAGGAGAACTTGAGCCCGAGGCACTTGCGGCCTACATCGTGGAAAAGCACCACCAATACGTCCGCACCGAACTGCCGCGGCTGCATGCGATGGCGGCCCGTGTCGCCCACGTTCACGGCGGTCACACGCCTTCGCTGGTGGAGGTGTTCGAAGTGTTTCAAGGGCTGTCCGACGAACTATCAGAGCACCTGCTCAAGGAGGAAATGATTCTTTTCCCCGCGATCACCGCGATGAGCCATGGCGAGCCGGCCTCCATCACGTTAGACGGTCCGATCAGTTGCATGCTCCACGAGCACGATGATGCGGGGCAGGCGATGGCGAAAATCCGCGAGCTGACGAACGGTTTCCAACCACCCTCCGAAGCGTGCAACACCTACCGCGCGTTGTTCGCCGGATTGCAGGAATTCGAAGAGGACCTGCACACCCACATTCATCTGGAAAATTCCGTGTTATTCCCAAGCGCACGCGCGCTGGCCGAGGCACAGACGTAATCACTGCCCAGTCATCGCGGGCAAATCTGTCTCTCCTTGAGACGGGCTTGCCCTTTTTGCGAAAACCAGGACAGGAATTTACGGCGCGTCCTCAACCTTCTTCTCCGGCACCACCAGCGCCATGCCCTTGAGCAAGCGGCAGAATTCCTTTTTCACCAGCACCTGCTGCGTCCCCTCACCTTTCACGCTGCCGGTCGTGTCCTTGTATTCCACCTCATACCGGTCCAGCCGGACGATCCGGATGAAACGATCGCCCTTTTGATAAACCTGATCCTGAAAAAGTCGCATGGCGGATCATGTCCAGGCATCCCGCCCGTGGCAAGCCAGCAGCAGTCCGTTACGGGACGTTTCCCGGATAAGCCTTGCCAATCAGGGGCAAATCGAAAGCATGCATTCTGTAATTCGCCATGGGATCGCTGTCTCGCAACGTCAAACTCCGCTATGTAATCCCGGCGCTGATCGCTCTCGCGATGGTCGTTTATGGAGTGCTGGTCTCGTCGCTGAACACCCGCGACAATGTCAGGGACGCCAGCCGCGTCGCCCACACCCGCGATGTCCTGCTCGCCCTGCAGGACACGCTCCGCTACATGCTCGATCTGGAAACAGGCCAGCGCGGGTTCGTCATCGTCGGCGATGAATCCTATCTCGCCCCTTACAATGCGGCGTTGAAAAAAGTGGACGCACAGGTTGCCGCCCTGTCCGAACTCACCATGGACAACGCTCCCCAACAGCTCCGCATCGGCATGATCAAGGAAGTCATCAGCCAGAAAAAAAAAACCATCTCTCTGGCCATCGAAGCGCGCCGCAGCGCGGGACTTGATGCCGCCGCCAATCAAGTTGAAAAAGGCGGTGGCAAGGAACAGATGGACCGCCTCCGCCAGCTCATCAATGAGATGAAACAGGAGGAGCTCCTGCTGCTGGACAAGCGCCAGGTAAAACTCACCGAAAGTCTCACCCAGACGAACCGCACCGTCGTCATCTCCGGCAGCGTGGCCATCGTTGCAGGCCTCATCGGCGGGGTGCTGCTGCTGCTTTTCCTATCCGCCCGCGACCGAGAGGAACACCAGAGGATGCAGCGGGAAAAAGCCGAGAGCGCCGACCGTGCGAAGAGCGATTTCCTCGCCATGATGAGCCATGAAATCCGCACGCCGATGAACGCCATCCTCGGCTTCGGCGAACTGCTCCATGATTCCGTGGAAACCCCGCGACAGAAGCATTTCGCCGCCGCCATCGTCTCCAGCGGCAATGCTCTGCTTTCACTCATCAACGACATCCTCGACCTCTCGAAAATCGAAGCAGGAAAACTTTCCCTGCACAGCGAGGTCGTCGTCATCAGCAAGTTCGCGGAAAACCTCCAGACGTTGTTTTCCTTCCGCGCGATGGAAAAGGACATCCGCTACACCATCGAAGTCGCGTCCGATGTCCCCGCCCTGCTGTCCTTCGACTCCATGCGCCTGCGCCAGGTTCTCGTCAACCTGATAGGCAACGCCATCAAGTTCACCAACCACGGATCCGTCACCGTCTTCATCCGCGCGGAGACGGTCACGACGGACAACAACGTCACTCTCAACATCGAGGTGGCGGACACCGGCATCGGCATTCCCGAGGAATTCCTGTCGGAGATCTTCCGCCCGTTCTATCAGGTCGATTCCCGCCAGGCGCGCCAGTTCCAGGGCACGGGCCTGGGCCTCAGCATCAGCCACCGGCTGGTCGAGGCGATGAGCGGCACCCTCACGGCGGAGAGCGAGCTCGGAAAGGGCTCGGTTTTCCGCGTTTCACTGCCCACCCATTTCAGCAGGCTCTCTCAGGAGAATCTCATTTCCGAACAGGAAAGCAGCCAGGCCCCCGTCGATTTCAACCAGCTCCAGCCCTCCAAAATCCTCGTCGTGGATGACGAGCCTTTGAACCGAGAACTGATCCGGAACTACTTCGCTGACACCCAGCACGAGATCATCGAGGCGGAAAATGGTGAGCAGGCGGTTTCCAAATGCATGAAGCACCGCCCGGACATCGTGCTCATGGACATCCGCATGCCCGGGATGGACGGCCGCGAGGCGCTCGCCAAACTCCGCGAAAACGAGGAAACCCGCCACATCCCGCTGATCGCCGTCACCGCCTCGTCGCTGCTCAACAGCCAGCTTGAACTCAAGTCCATCTTCGACGGATTCACCGACAAACCCATCAGCCGGGCAAACCTGTTTCTCGAGCTTTTCAAATTCATCCCGGCCGCCAAGCCTGCCGCCATCGCTTCTGAGGAAACCCCGCTCCCTGCCAATCTTCCGACCACCACCAGCGACGTCGCAATACTCCGCGGGGCTCTCGAAACACTCCACCAGACGGAGTGGCCGAATCTGGTCAAACTCGTTCCCGCCCAAGGTACCATGAAGTTCGCCGCCACCCTTGCCGGACTCGCGGAACAACATTCGTGCTCGCTTCTTGCCGATCATGCGGCACAACTCATGAACTCCGCGCAGACGATGGACCTGAATGAATCGGGCCGCCTTCTGAGGAGTTTCCCGCAAGTCATCGCCGAACTCCGCCAGTCAGATGATTGACCGCATACCACCCACAGACGCACCTTCGCTGATCCTCGTCGTGGATGACGAGCCGAAGAACATTCAGGTCGTCGGCTCCCTGCTGCTCAAGCACGGTCATGAAATCATCGCCGCCAACAGCGGCCACGAGGCGCTTGCCAAACTCGAATCCGTCCGCCCGGACCTGATCCTGCTCGACGTCATGATGCCCGGCATGACCGGCTTCGAGCTCTGCCGCATCCTCCAGGCGAACCCGGAAACCCGCAGCACACCGATCATTTTCCTATCAGCGGCCGACGACAAGAGCTTCGTCATCGAAGCCCTCCAACACGGCGGCGTGGACTACGTCACCAAGCCCTTCAACGGTGCGGAGCTGCTCACCCGGGTCGATCTGCATTCGAACCTGCAGAAAACCCGCCAGCGCCTCGACGACATCATCGCGGAGAAGAACCGGCTGTTGGAAATCGTCGCCCATGATCTAAAAAACCCGCTCAACGGCATCCAGTTCGCCGCCATGATGCTCGCCGAGAAATCCGAAGGGCTCGGCACCCAGCAGGACCAACTCGTGGCAAGCATCGCCGACTCCGCCACCCGCGCGTTTGAAATCATCTCAACCCTGTTAGCCACACCCAATCTGGATGTCATCAAAACCCGCATCCATAACAAACCCGTCTGCCTCAAGGAAAATGCGGTCAAGGCGGTGAGAAACTTCGAACAACACCTCCGCAGCAAGGGCATCCACCTCGCCTTTCACACTCCGCCGGAGAACCTGATGGTGCTCGGCGAGGAGCGCACCCTGCTCTGCTGCCTCGAGAACCTGATTTCCAACGCCATCAAATTCTCCCCAAAAGGCGCGCACGTCGTCATCGACGTCCAGCCCGACGGCCCCGCCGGCGAATTCCGCATCGAGGACGAAGGGCCCGGTATCCAAGCGGACGAAGTTGGCAACCTCTTTCAGAAATTCACCCGCCTCAGCGCCAAACCCACCGCCGGCGAATCTTCCACCGGTCTTGGCCTGCACATCGTCCACGAACTCGTCAGCGCCATGCAAGGCACCGTCGAATATGAAAAAAGCCCGCTCGGCGGCGCGTGCTTCAAGGTCCGGTTTCCACTGGCGAGCTGAGCATCTCTGCATCCTGCGGACTCAAACGGCAGATCCGTAATCCGCTGGCAGAGATCCGGCATCCACCTCACACCGGGGAATTTCCCAAGATCTTCCCGCCCATTTCAACTCGTCCTGCTGTTAGTCATAAATCACTCGGAACCCATGCAAGAAGTTGTCCTTAAACGGAATCCCCAGATGGACAGGCGCAGGGGCACCGGCGGTCACTTGGCGTCCTTGCCATCCACCGTGGCTCCGGAGACGAAGATCATGGCATCGTGATCCACCACGCTATGCCCGAGATACATGCCCCACCGGAAAGCACTTGTTCCCTCAGGTCTCGCGTAGGAACCTTCTCCGACCTTATTGCCATCGAGAAATACTTCGTAGTCCTGCCCGTTGTCCCTCACCCGGATGAGGAAGGGTTTACCCACCATATCCGTCGCGATCACCTTGTCCTCGGCCCGGCGGTGATTGAGGATCACGTCTCCTTTGGCGTTCATGTTGATCTGGACCGCCCAGTCGTTGATATTGTTTTTCGCTTGGAAAATGGCCGCGCCATGCGGCTTGACGATGGTGTAGGTGCCGCTCCACTCGTGCCAGTCACCGCGCTTCCAGTTCACATCACTGAAGGCTTCGATCCGCGCCGCATTCTCACGCGCGTTGCGCTGGTTCACCTCGCCTTTGAACAGCCTGAAAACCTGCGTGCTGCCATCCTCCTGATACCAACGCGACCACTTGCCGAAATCCGCGCGTGGAATCGCGCTGTTTCCCAAAGTATGGATCTTGATCGCCTTGGGAATCGGCCGCTTGGCCTCAGGCGTGAGTTCCACGAGTTTGTTGTTCACTTTGACGGTTGAGCCTGTCACGCCACCCTTCGAAGTTTTGCCTTTCAGCAACTTCCCGCTCTTCATCACCTCCTCGAACGGCGGATCAACACCTTTCTGGCTGAACAGCGTTTCAGAAAATCCCGTCTGCGTGATTACCAAGCAGATGGCGGATGATAAAACCTTGGTTTTCATGATGGATCAGTTTGAAAGCCCTCGCAACAAACGCGACACTAACAAAACAGGCCCGTCCCACCATCCCCCAACCGCGTGAAATCGCACTCGCCGGTCGGGTGAGGGTGGAAGGACTCTATTGGTCACCGGGAAACGTCGAGGCCGGATAAACAAGCGGCCGCTCCCGACCTTCAAGCACGGCAGTGGTCCGCTCAAGAATCCGTTGGAGATAGGCACCCGGATTGGACGCTTCCTCTTTCGACTTCTGCGAAGCGAGCAACAGCTTGAGCATTGGCAATGAAGGCCGGGCACGCTCGCCAAGGCGGTCGATTACATTCGCTGCCTGCAGTGCGAAGAAAGGAGCTCCCGTGGTTTTCAGGGAACGTTTCAGCACAGGTAAAGCGGCATCGACTCTGCCCAGACTGGCGAGCGCTTCGGCAGCGGCCACCTGCACTGCGCCTGACGGATCGTCGAGGTGCTTGCGCAATGTCGCTTCGGCCGGTGCGGACCGTGCCCCAAGCCTGGTGCAACCCTGTGCCGCCCACCAGCGCACCGGCTCGGCCTCATCATCGAGGGCCTCGATCAGTTTGGGGAGATTCTTCACCTCCCGTTCGGACGCCAGCGTGGCCAGCGCGAAGACACGATCCAACGGATAAGCGCCAGGTTTTCGCGAGGCTTCATAGCCCTCGAGTGCCGAACCTTCGGGAATGAAGCCGTTGTCGTTGACCTCCATGGTGTGTCGCTGCAACGCCGCACGCATGCGTTCGAGGGTTCCCCGCTGGGTGGGATCGCCGGCAAGGTTGTTCACGTTGTCGGGATCCACATCCATGTCGTAAAGCTCCTCGGTGGGCTTCGTTCCCCAGAACTGTGCGGTGGCTGGCGTGAGTTTCCCTTCGGCCGCCATGCGGGCCCACGACTGATAGCCCCGCGCCTTGAACATGTATTCGAGACGCTGCACATACGGCAGATCAGGCCGAAAGTTGCGGATGTAGAGCCAACGCCGGTCCATGACGGAACGCATCATGTCGTAACGCTCGTCCATGCGGTCGCGGGTACAGAAAACGAATTCGTTAGTCGCTGCTTTCGCGGATCCCGCAAATGCACGGCCCTGCATGTAGCCGGGAATTTTCACTCCGGCGAGCGAGAGAACGGTGGGTGCGAAATCGGCGAAACAAACCGGATCCTTGATGCGGGACCCCGCTGCAGCAGGCGCAAGATGACGCCACTTCGGCGGGTAGTAAACGATCAGCGGGACGTTGGTACCGCTTTGTTGGAGGAACCGTTTGCTGCGCGGCAGCACGCCACCGTTGTCACCGTAGTAGAAGACGATGGTATTTTCCGCGAGGCCCGCCTTTTCAAGGTCCTGAAGCTTGGCGGCGATCTGCGTGTCCAGCAGGGCCATGTAATCGTAATAGCGCGCGAGGTCGTCACGGATCTCGGGAGTGTCTGGCTGATAGGCGGGGATGCGCACCTTCGCGCGATCCGTGGGAGGAAGCTTCAGCGGCAGTTCCTTTTCGGGAAACAGGCAGCTTTCATGCGTGACCTCGTGATTAAACACACTGAAAAACGGCTGCGCGGGATTCGAACGCTTGCGCCAATGCCCGTCCTTACCGCTTTCATCCCAGGCCTGCCTGATGTTGACTGGCGAATTGTAGTCGGTCTTGGCGTTGTTAGTCGCATAGTAGCCCGCTTCACGAAGCAACGCGGGAAAGCCCTTGAGCCACGCGGGGATTTTCCCCTGAGCCCGCATGTGTTCCGCAGGACCGGCCGACGCCGCATTGACTCCTGTGATCAAAGTGAATCGCGAAGGCGCGCAAACGGGCTGGGCAAAACAGCGCTCATACAGCACGCCCTCCTTCGCAAGACGATCAATCGTCGGAGTGTGGGCGAGCGGATCACCATAGCACCCGAGGTAGGGATTGTTATCCTCACTGACCAACCAGAGGATGTTGGGCCTGTCCGGCGTGTCGGCGGCCCACAATGGAGCATCCAAAACCACGAGCAATGCGGTGAGGAAGATCAGGGTTTGACGAAGCATAGCCCGATGTTACGCACGGGTCGCTTGATTCCTTCCGGCTGGCTGATGATCGCCACATTCAGCAGATGTCCTACCTCCTTGCCAGCAATGCCATCGCCGCGTTGTGGCCTGCGGTCCCGCTGACACCGCCGCCTCGATGGGCACCCGCACCCGCGAGAAAAATGTGCGGATCATCGGTTTCCGCACCCCAGAGTGGCTTGTTCCCTTCCCCGGCATCGCCGTCGAGGAACGGGAAATCCAGGTCACGATGGAAAATGTTTCCGCGCGGCAGAAAAACATCAGCCTCCAAATCGAGAGGCGATTTCAATTTGATCGCCAGCGAGCCATCACCGCAGGGAGCCATCACGGTTTCGACCGGATCTAGCAGGTAATGGTTCCAGCTGGCGATGGCACGGTCCTTCGCCTGGGCATTGGCAATTTGTGGATTCGGATCGAAGAGGCTCGCCGGAGTATGAAGCCCGAAAAGCGTGAGGGTCTGAAAACCCTTCCCGATCAACTCCGCGGACAAAATGGAGGGATCGGCAAGGGACGCCCAATCCTTGATTCCACGGGGATTTCACGGCTTGGCACTCGGTCGGCGAAAGGAAGGTCTCGTCAGTCCAAATGCGTCGGATCGGCCGCATCCAACTATTACCCACCAACCACTCACATGAAATCCATCCTCAAAACCTGTTGCCTCGCCACCCTTGGGAGCCTCCTTCCCCTGGCCGCTCAGGAATCCAAAACCACGGAAACCACCGAGCGGACCCGAAACGCGGACAGTTCCATCCCCGGCAGGGCGTGATCCGCCGGGCCTTGCTTACTGCTCACCGCTTTGATGCACTCCTATGCAACACTCCGCGTTGCACATCGCCCGTCTCGATGCGCTGGCGATACTCATCACGCCGTCTGACCTGTTGAGTATCAGCACCTGCCAATGTAGGCACGCATTCTGCAAATAGCCATCCAGGCCGCACCTCGTGGGTTGCGGGTCCCCATTGCCAAACTCAACAAACCATCCTCATGAACTCAATTGTCTATATCGTCGGAGCCGTAGTGATTATCGTCGTCATTTTGAAAGTCCTCGGGCTGTTCTGAAAATCTTCCCGGTGAATGAATGGCATCACCCACCCCAGCGTGATCCCGCGACTGTGCCTTGATCCTGACTTGCAGCAGCCGTACCAGCAACTCGCCCGCGATGATTTTAAACCGCAAAGTGCGCAAAGATCTCAGGCGGAATCAGGAATCAGAATTCCTATGTGTTCTCTGCGATGTGCGGTTAGATCCTCTTCGCTCCAACGACCACCCCGGCGTGCGATCACCTGCATCACGTTGTGGCGATCTGCATCATCTCCACGATCCCCTGCGAGGTTTCGCTCAAGGAGCGGCGGAATTCTGTTCTGACGTGGGTTGATGTGTCATGGAAAATTGAATCGCAGATCGGGTGCCAATCATCTCGCCAATCAGCGGGTAACTCCGGCATTGATCGATCCCGCGCCACTCGGCCCGGAACCGGGCTTCGCAAAAATGCGTGACATCCCTGCCGGGGGTTGTGGGAAGCCGCCGGCGCGAAAGTCGATTTGCAACGAACTGATGCGTTATACATCCGGCGCCCTCTGCCGACGCTGTCGCCGGCACTTCTTTGAATGGTGGTTTTTTCCTGATGCCCTCTGGGTTTCCGCCATGGCTGTCACACTTGGCGGGTGATGGTGCGTTCTCTGCTAAAAAAATCGCGCTATGAAAACAGACAATCCATATAAAAACGACGATTTGAACAAGGACGCGAACCGCGACCCCATCACGGGCGAGCCGGGATCCCACCCCGTGGGCACTGGTTTGGGAACTGCAGGCGGAGCGGCTGCGGGCGCTGCCATCGGAGCTGTAGGCGGACCCGTCGGAGTGGCCGTGGGCGGCTTGGTCGGAGCCATCGCTGGCGCGGCCGCAGGCCATGCGGCGGGTGAAGCGTTGGACCCCACGGCGGAGGACGCCTACTGGAAGGGAAACTACCAGAACGAGTTGTATAACGACCCGAACTACAACTACGATGATTACGGACCCGCCTATCAGATGGGCTATGAGGGCTACGCCCGGCACAAGGGGCGCGCTTTTGAAGATGCAGAGCCCGAGCTGGCCCTTAGCTGGTCGGAGCAGCCCCCCCCCGCCTCCCGGCTTCGCTGGGAAGATGCGCGGCACGCGGTCCGGGCCGGCTGGCATCGCGTGGAACGAGCCCTGCCTGGTGATGCAGACGGAGATGGCCGATGACTTGCAGCCCTGCCACCGTCTTGCTTTACGATTACCCGTCTGGTGCGCCAGGCGGGTATCCTCGTAGCGCCAATCCGCGCGCAAATTTCAGCGGGATTGTCAGCGGGATCGTATGTGCCGGGCGGATTCATCCCAAAGAACTCAATCCATGAACTTCAAGGCGATCATGGCTAACCGCTGGCTCGGCCTCCTCAAGCGCTCCTTCGATGGTTGGATGGAGGACAAGGCCCTCCGGCTGAGCGCCGCGCTGGCTTACTACTCGATTTTTTCCATTGCCCCGCTGCTGGTGATCACCATTGGCATCGCAGGATTGGTGTTGGGAGAAGAGGCCGTCACCGGCGAACTTTATGCCGGACTTAAGAGCTACGTGGGCGCCCAATCCGCTGCGGCGATCCAGTCTATGGTGGAAAGCGCCTCCAAACCCTCGCAAGGGGTCATGGCCACCGTGGCGGGCTTTGTGATGTTGCTGCTCGGCGCATCGGGCGTCTTCGGCGAACTAAAGGACGCGCTCAATACCATCTGGGGCGTCGCGCTGAAGCCCGGTCAAGGCATCCTGGCAATGGTGCGGGGGAAGTTTCTCAACTTCGGAATGGTGTTGGTGATCGGTTTCCTGCTGCTCGTCTCGCTCCTGCTCAGCACGGCCATTGCGGGACTGAACCATCGCCTGGAAAGTGCGCTGCCGCTGCCAGCCTTTGTCTGGGCTGCGTTGGCCTCCGTCGTTTCCTTGGGCCTGGTGACCACCCTCTTCGCCATGATCTTCAAGGTGCTGCCCGACGCGCGGATCCGCTGGCGGCAGGTCTGGTTCGGCGCCCTCATTACCGCGCTGTTATTTGAAATCGGCAAGACCGGCCTGGGGTGGTATCTGGGGCGGGAAGGAGCCGCCAGCGCCTATGGGGCTGCGGGAGCGGTCGTGCTACTGTTGCTGTGGGTTTACTATACCTCGTGCATCTTGTTCTTCGGTGCCGAGTTCACACAGGTTTATGCTGAAGCTGACGAAGACGTCATCGAACCGGCGGCCCACGCGGTGCGCGTGACCGCTGAGGACCGCGCACAACAAGGATTGCCGCCCACCGCGCTTGCCGAAAACACCGCTCCCCCCGCCCCGGTGGAAAATGGCACCTCCGCCCAGGCCGCCCCACCGCATCGCCTGCTGGCACCCATCCTTAAACATCTCCATGGGTGGGGCCTGCTGCTAGGCATCGAGGTGCGGAAGGCCCTGCAGCACGTGATCAGCCTGGCAATCTGGCTGGCGGTGGCGGTGGTGGCGATCTTCGCGGGCTGGCTGTTGTTGGCGACCACGCTGGTCGGAGTGCTCAGCCACTGGCTGGGGTGGTCTTGGTTGATGGCGGCGGGTGTCACCGGGGGCCTGCACATTCTCATCGCCCTGGCAGCCGCACTTTTCATCTGGAGACGCATCGGCTCCGCACAATGGTTTGCGGAAAGTATCAATGAGTTCAAAAAAGACCGCACATGGCTGAAACATCGAACAAAGAGGAACTGAAGCGGCAGGCCATCGCCGCGCTTGCAGAGGGACGCGCCGGGATCAGTGCCGGGTTCCGCCACGTGCGCGAGCAGTTCACCCCCGCACGGGTGATCCACCGTGGCGTGGACCGCCATCCGACCCTCGCCGTGCTCCTCGGTTTCACTGCAGGGATTCTCCCCGCCCTGGCACTGTTCCGTGGCAAGCGCCCGCCGGAGCAGTGGAAACGTCCCGTGCCGGTCGCCGTCACCCAAGTAGCACCCAAGCCCCTGCTCGGCGCGGTTGCCATGGGAGCGCTCGGGCTGTTGGGTAAATCCGTGATTCCCGCCCTCATCAAGTCCGCCATCCTCCCCCGCTTCCTCGCTTCTCTAGCCGGCAAGAAACAAGTGCTGGCTGGAACCACGTCGCGGGGGCCAGACCGACCATAGCCCTCATTCACTGCGCGAACTTCTTTTACGTTCCACGTTCCCTGTTTGGGATTCGATTCCGCCAGAAGAAAGTTGATGGTCGACGGTTGAAAACAAAGGGAGTGACAACGAACTCATGAGATTCCGGCGCAGCCGCTCAAGGCTTGGACGGAGTCAAAGGCGTTGGAAAAAACCGCCCCCTCCGGGCGGAAGTCATTTCGTTGTAACCTCCCATTCCATGATGAAGTTGGCGAGTTTGACACCGCGGATGACTGCGACGTTGTCTCTTTTCCTAATGAATCCCTGCCGCTCGAAAAACTTGCGCGCAGTGATCGAGACTTCCGCGAAAAGCTTGGTGAGGCCATGTCGCACCGCCTCATCTTTCACCAGTCAATCATCATTCGTCAATTCCCCCCTCCCCTCCCCGTCCAATCATCCGCCAGCGCCCTAGCGATCTCCCGCTCAGCGTTGCGGCACCTTGCGCAACTTGGAGAGATCATGTCCCTGCCGTTTCAATTCCGCGACCAATTCCTGATAGGTTGCGCCAGGCAGTGTCTTTGTTCTCGCCATGATCCACGCATATTTCCGGCTCGGCACTCCGATGATCGTGGCTTGATAGTCTTCCGACAGGTAAGTGATCAGATAGTCCGACTTGACCGCCCACAAGAACTGCATCCGCCACTCCGCGTTCGTTTCCATGTTATAGACGGAGCCCTTGGGGTGCATCGTTTTCAGCGGCCCGTCGAAGCTCCCCTTGTTGAAGGTAAAAGTCGTCGCAATCGTCCCGTCCTCCGCCAGTTCGTAGGATTCCTTCGCATTGTAGGCATCCTTTTCCACGAAAACCGGAATGTTGCCGATCACATACCATGTGCCCATGAAACGCTTCAGGTCCACCTTCCTGCTCATCGCCTGGAGTTTCCCGGATTTGCCCCGGTCCGACAGCATCCGACATCCCACCACACCGATCGCCAGCGCGCCGCAGGTGGGAATGACAAATTTCACAAGACGGGTGCGGAGCTTTGATTTCATGGGATGGGGAAAGAATTCTCCAACCTCGGCCCAACCCATCACTTCTCAAGGTCTTTCCCGCCGCCGTTGAAAATAGTGGCTGCGGCGTCTTGCCGCCGATCTTGACCGACCGCAATCCAGTGCCTGCTCTAGCAAACATTGACAAATGGCGAAGCGCAGCCTGGCTGGCCGTCAGGCAAAATTCATGCCGGCCTTCATTCATTCATCCTTCTGCGGACCAATAATCCGCCAGCGCATCCGTCTGCTGCAGCACCAGCGCGATCTCCTCATCTTCAAAGTGGCTGTGACTTCCAGTCGCAGTTCTTCCTACCTCTCTGCCGTCCAATCGTCCGCCACCTCCTTCAGAAGAAGTTGATAGTCGATCGTTGACGGTTGACGGTTGACGGTTGACAGGCAGATAATCAATGTGCCCTGCACCGTCTTCACTTCGATGTTCAATGTTTGAAATTCGATGTTCGATGTTCTCTCTCCCCCTTGTCCTCGCTCACCTCCTCCACGTCCTTGTTCAACGCGGCCTCGGGACGGAGTAGTTGGAAACGAAGACGCCTCCCTTGGCCCGGTAATTAATCCCGCATAGCAGCAGCGGCGACGGCCTCGCGGTTGATGTCCAGCTCCGGTAGGGCTGATCCGGCCCCGTCCGCCCACTTCACCTTCTCCCGCCGGAGGCTATTCTTCGTCTGCTGAATCGCGCTCCATTCGCACCGCCCATTCGGGCGGAAAAGTTGGGCCGGCCCAGCGGTCCGGCCCTACCCCCTTGTCCTCCTTCGCGTCCTTGATGTCGTAAATCGACACGTAGCCGCCGAAGGTCACCTGCGTGTTCGCATCCGCCTTCTCGATCGGCGTGCCGGTGAAGCCGATGAACGACGCACCCGGCAGCGCATCCCGCATGGGCTTCGCATAGCCGTAAACGTATTTCCCGGTTTTGGTGTCCAGCCGCCCCTTCGTCCCGTATTGCGAGCGATGCGCCTCATCCGAGATCACCACCACGTTGGTCCGCTCGCACAGCACCGGATGATCAACTTCCGCATCCTCCCGTGAAAATTTCTGGATCGTCGTGTAAATGATCCTGCCGGACTTCGGTGATCATGGGAAAACATCAATCCAGCTTCCCTACTACCTGCGGTTCTGCCACTTCCATGCACACGTAGCGGCGGAACAATTCCTCGTCAAAGTTCTGCGGGTCCGCCGTCACCGCCGTTCTCACCTCCCCGAAGCGCAATGTGTTCTCCCGCGGTCTCACCCGTTCGTTAAAGGCGAATTGACAGCCCTTCGGATCGCTGATCCGGTCTCTGATGCGCTTCACCTCCGCCTCGATCGCCTTCGCGGCAGCTTCAAAGACTTTAGGCGGGTAATCGGGAAATAGCGCTCTTACCCGTTCCGGCAACTGCCTCTCTAGCTCGAAATGCAGGAAACACGGCTGAAGACAATTCACCACCACGCCCACGTTCACGACCTCCCCGGTTAGCGGATAGGGCATGAAACGGAGCAACGCATAGTTGCAGACGGCTTGGTTGGGATTCATGGCAATTTCCAAAAAGTGGCGGGATCGGTGAAGGGCAATTCCAAGGCGGAGATTAAGGGGGTGGAAATCTTGATGCGTCCGCTCACGGAATGATGGGTTTCATCCCATCAGGTGGCCCGGTGTGATCTTGTCCCAGACGGCCCGCTGGAACCACAAAGGCACGGGAGAGCATTTCGTCTCCAGATCGCGATCATCCGTGATCTCCGCCACCCACAGGTGCTCGCCGCCGTGGCGGGAGTTATCGAAGAGGTAGGCGCGGTTGCTCTGGCGGATGGCGGGCAGCAGCAGCAGATCCAGCGAGCGGGCATAGCGGCTCACGATCTTGTCCACCGGCACGTCGTGGCCGGCCCAGGTGCACGCGGCTCTTCACCCGTGCGATGTTGATCTCCGGGTCCTCCGTGGCGATGAAGTAGAGATAGGTCCGGTAGCCGAGGGTCCGCGCCTTTTCCAACAATGCCACCTTGTCCGGCGATGACATCACCGTCTCGAAGGAAAACGACACCCGCTTCTCCAACAGCTTTTGCCGGATGAAATCCGCCGCCACCGAAGCGAAGTAGGCGTTCACGATCACCTCGAAAAAGTCCAGCTTCCCATCCGAGAAGCTCAGGCTCGCCGCCTCCTCCAGTCCCGCTTTGGCCAGCAAGGTGGAGTTCAGGAAAAACGGCAGGATCTTCTCGCGGGTCGTCTCCACCCCGTAGGCCCGCAGGTCCAGGAAATCGCGTTCCCGGATCTCCTTTTCCATCTCGTCGGGATTCAGGTAAACGCCGAGCAATTCCGGCGGTACCACGCTCTTGATCGTGCTTTTCCCAGAGCCGTTGGGACCGGCGAACATCCGCAGGCGGGGAACGTCCATGGTCAGGCGATTTTCACGCGGGTTCCCACCGGCAGGTTCAACGGCTTTTCAGTAGCTTTGACGAAGGTCCGGGTGCCGTCCGGGAAAACCTCGTAAATACCGCCCTCGCCGCTGATGAGCACCTTCTGCCCGGCGGCCAGCGCCTGCCAATACGCCACATCCACCGCCGCGGCGGACAGGCTGGGAATCTGTTGTTCCAGGTAGTCGAGTGCTTTTTCGGAGTCGGACATGGTCTTAAGGTTGAAACAGGTTAACTGGTGGCGGGCGTGTCGGCAAGCTCGGCCGAAACGGCCTCGGCTATACGGATCGTTTAAACTGTCCGTGCGTCAGCTTGCTGGGATTAGAGTGAAATTCACCTGATATCGATAGAAGCTGATGTTTGCGCGACTCGCAACGCCCGGCGGATCCGGAGGTCGTCATCCAGCGCAATGATTACGCCTTTGACGGTCTGGTTATCTTCCGCCAGTTCATCCAGCACGTAGCCCATGTAACGCTGAATCTGACCAACGACGGCGTCACTTGCACGGCCCTTTTTCAGCTCCACGACCAGCAACTCGGTGCCGTCCTTGCTGATCGCGAGGATGTCGATGGGACCAGTGTCGCTGGGAAATTGCTGCCCCACGATCTCTCCATCCACCGCGTAGATGTGATACTTCTTTCCCAGTTCAGTCTGCTGCCAGTTGCTGACGAGGAAAACCTCCAGATGTTTTTCCAAGGCAAACACCGCAAGGTCCTCCACGTTAGGGTCGCTGGCGATCAATGCAGGTGCGGCTTGTCCACCGATGAGACTCTCCAACTCGGAGGAGTAGCTGGAAATGTCGCAACAGGTCCCGGTGGAGTTGGTGGAGCGCTGAAGCGCTTCGCTCATGTCGGACCGGTCAAACAGTTCGCTATACCATTTGACCGGGCGGCGGGGCGGCAGATTTTGTCCGGCGGCATAAACGTATGGTCCGGAGATCTCGCCAGCATGGTAGCGTCCGCTGCCGTTGGGCGTGATGACGATGTCGCCCTCCTTCAATCCCTTCGCCACGGTCCATGTAAATGCGCAGGCCAGTCCTGCGGCAATCTTCGACTTGTCCGGTCGATTCGCCAGAAAGATCGGGATAAACTCATGGTTGAAGTCCTTCCACTTGTCCGGCAAGCGGCCGGTCAGATCGACATTAATTTCGTAGTCCACGCCGATGAATCCTTCGTCAAAACACTGAGCGGCGTAGATGCTCTGCCTTCCGGCCATAATGCGATTGTATGCCTTCATAAAGGGGGGCGGCCTGCTTGTGGGTGCGGATTGTCTCGTCGATCGCTCCTCTGCTTTTCCGCTTCGCGACGGATGATTTTCAACTGAGCATCTGACCGGTTTCGTATTACGAAAGCCGCTGTATATAGGTTGAAATGGGCGAGGCCATATTCATTCTCGATCCAGATTAGAAATTCCAGGCACTGAGAAACACCCTTGGTTACTATACTGCCGCGCATGACAATTTGTGGAAAATGCCCGGGGAGTTTCCCCAAAACATGAGGCGCGGGAGTATAGTTCAAGAGCGTCCCATCGAAAACCTTGATATGCCGCGCCCACCGTTGTGGTGTGTGCGATGGCGATGCGGTCAATGAGCCCGGCGTCGCCCGAAGGCTGCTCCGGGGCAAGCCCCGCGTGGTTGGGGAGTGGCGCCGCTCCTTATTTTTGACGAGCTCTCGGAGGAAGGCTTGGGATGAGGTGTGGGGCACGGGTGGGAGAGTGGGCGGTTGGCCGTTGGCAGTCGGAGAAAAGTGAGGAAGCGCTTGGCTTGCAATACCGAAGCTAACGGGAATCCGGCCGGGGGGAGGCCCAAAATCAGGCAGAAAGCACGAGGTTGGGGAGATTTTGAAGGGTGGATCCGGCGTCGCCTTCGGCTATGCCGGGAAGGGTTTTGGATTTTAGATGGGAAGAGGGATGCAAGATCCAACATCGAAGGGAAGAATCAGCCTCCGGCGGGAGAGGATCCGGCGTCGTTTAACCATGCCGGGACAAGTGAAGTGGGGCGGCCCGGCGGAATCCGCCGCTACCGGCAGAAGGGGCAAGTCCGACGAATAACAGCCGGCCGATCTTTAATGTCGGATGCCGTGGTGCGTAAAACTGCTTTCGATAGAGAACCGGCGTGGATCACTCCGTTCTTCCGGCTTTCAATGCCTTCTTCAATGCGGCGTGGTATTCCTTCCGGGTAAGTTCATAGCCGCCGAACTGGCTTAGATGGCTGGTCATCCATTGCGTGTCGAGAAGTGAAAACTCCATCTCTCTCAGGCGTTCGACGAGGGCGACCAATGCGATTTTCGAAGCGTCTGTCTTGCGGGAAAACATGCTTTCGCCGAAAAACACGCCGGGCAGAGCGACACCGTAGAGTCCGCCTTGAAGTCCATCAGCGTCCCAGCACTCGACGGAATGCGCGTGGCCAAGATCGTGCAGGGCGCAGTAGCTTTCGAGAATCACCGCGTCGATCCACGTTTCCTCCCGCGCCGCGCAGGCTAACATCACCTCCCGGAAAGCGGTGTTCCAGCGGACCTCGAACGGCTGCTTCCGCAGGCTGCTCTTCAGACCGTGCGGAATGTGGAAACGTTCATCCAGCGGAATCAGCCCGCGGAGCTCGGGAGAGAACCACTGGATATCCCCTTCATGCGCCATCGGAAAAACACCCTGGGCGTAGGCCTCTAGCAAAATCTCCGATGGAATGATTTTCGACATCGGTGGAGTGGATGAACTCAATCAATCGCCTTGCCGATGATGGTGGCGAAGGCATTGTGATCGTGGATGCTTTCGTGGTTCACAGCTTTCACAGTGAAGGAGGAAACGCGCTTGTCCGCCCGCAGCAGCGCCGCGGCGTTTCTAACGACGTCCTCGACGAAGACGGGGTTTTCGTAGGCCTGCATCGTCACAAAGCGTTCGTCGGTGCGCTTGAGCAGGGCGTAGAGCGGAGCGGAACCGGACTTTTCGGCGATGGCGATGAGGTCCTCGATCAGGATGAGTTCCCAGCCTTCTTTTTTAGCCTTCGGGCGGACCTCCAGGGTGACGTAGCCGCGCTGGTTGTGGGCACCGTAGTCGCTGATTTCCTTGCTGCACGGGCAGAGCGTGGTGACCGGGACTGTGACGCAGAGCACGAAATCATCGACGGTTCCGTTGGAAGTTCCTTGGAAAACCACATCGCAGCCGACCTTCGCTGCGGCGCCGGAAACCGGGGCTTTTTTCGTGACGAAATACGTGAACGCCACTTCGATGTGCGCTTCCTCGGCATCGAGACGTTTTTTCAAATCATGCAGGATCTCAGGCAGTGTGCGCATGGTCACCTCGCCCTCGTGCTTGCTGAGGACTTCGAGGAAACGGCTCATGTGCGTGCCCTTGAAGTGGTGCGGGAGATGCACGGACATCGAGATTTTCGCGACGGTCGGGAACGGCTTGCCGTCATGGTCGAGGACCTGGATCGGATAGCGCAGATCGGAGACGCCGACCTGGTCGATGGCGATCCCGCGGGTGTCTGGCGTAGCCTGGATGTCGGGCAGTGTGGATTTCTTCTTAGGCATGATTCAGAGTGATGTTTCGTATTCCGCCCACGACGAGGACGTTTCCCAGACGCGCACGCGGACGAGGCGGGTGTTGGGGCTGAGAGGATAGCGCGTGTCGGTGCGCTTCGAGTAGTTCGTTAGAGCGGTGGTGGCGTGGTCGAAGATCGTGCGCGCCATCAGTTCGGTCGTCGGGTCCTGGTTTTCGAAACCGATCACCCGTTCGCCGTAGCGCGACTTGAATTCCTGATAGGCCGGGTCCGCGGTGTTCATGCAGAGCGCGTGATCAAAGCTGTCCAGCCAATCGCCGACGGCCTCCTTGATGATCTTGAAGTCGCAGACCATCTGGTTTTCATCCAGCTCGTCCGCCTCGATCACGAACTCGACCTTGCGCGTGTGCCCGTGCGGAAACCGACACTTGTCCGGGTGCTTTGTGAGCATGTGGCCGTTTTCCACTTCGAGGGATTTGCAGATTCGGTAGGGCATGGGGAAGAGATTTTTAACCGCAGATGGACACAGATGAACACCGATAAGAGAAGAGGATAGAATCAGGATTGGCGGCAGATGAAATTTTGTGTGGTGGCGACCACCCGGCGGACTTCGAGTTTGGGGTTTTTAAAATTGAGGATGAGCCCCACTGGCAGACCGGTGACTTTCAGGTAGTTGAGCATCTGCCCGATTTCGAAATCCGTGATGCGCTCAATCACTTTTGTATCCACGATGATTTTCCCAATTGCGATCAAATCCGGGATAAATTCCGAAATCTGAACTCCGCGATAAAAGATCGGATAGCGTGGCTGTTGCAAAAACGGTATCTGACGGAATTCAAACTCTACAACCAATCCGTTTTCATAAGGCTTCTCATGATAGCCATGTCCAACCTCGTTCAAAACAGCAAACGCTGAGCCGACGATCAAATCGGTTTCCTCCTTATATGAAAAATCTGCGTTCATCTGTGTCCATCTGCGGTTCTATTCCTCTTTTCTTCAAGTCAGTTCAGGAAGTTCCGGAGTCTGCTCATATTTCGTCGGATCCGGCAATCCCGCGAGCATGAACGCCTCGCGGCGCTCGACACAGGTGCCGCAGACACCGCAGTGGATTTCGCCGCCCTTGTAGCAGGACCAGGTTTCGGAAAAGTCGATGCCGAGCTCGACGCCGCGCCTGGCGATGCCGGTTTTGTCGGTGTCAATGAATGGGCGGAGCAATTGGATTTTCGCGTAAGTCCCCTCCTCCATCGCCGTTGCCATCGCCTGCATGAACGGCTCGCGGCAGTCAGGATAGATCGCGTGATCACCGGAGTGGGCGGCGATGACCAGCCCTTCCGCTTCGATGCTTTCCGCGTAGCCGGCGGCGATGGCGAGCATGATGCCATTGCGGAACGGGACGACGGTTTGTTTCATCGTCAGCTCGGCATAGTGGCCGTGCGGGATGTCTCCGCCGGACTTCAGCAGGTCGGATTTGAAAAGCCGGTTCATGAAATCCAGCGCGATCGTGTGATGGGCCACGCCGTTCCTATCAGAGTGAAGTTTCGCGAAGGGAATCTCACGGGCGTTGTGCTTCGAGCCGTAGTCGAAAGACAAACAAGCCGCCACCTCGTGGGTTTCAAGCGCCTCGTAAAGCGCGGCGACGGAGTCCATTCCCCCACTCAACAGCACGCAGACTTTCATGCGTCGCATTCCGGGTAGATCGCCTCCGTGGTGAGCTGGATACCACCACGCGGGGCGAATTCACCGCGAACGATGAGCTGCTGAGGCTTGAGCGCTGCGACCAGATCATCGAGAATGCGGTTGACGATTTCCTCGTTGAAAGCCGGCTGGTTGCGGAACGATGCGAGGTAGAATTTCAGGCTCTTCGTTTCCACAATCGTCTCTCCCGGCACGTATCGAATCTCAATTTTCGCGCTGTCCGGCTGGCCGGTGACGGGGCAAAGCGAGGAAAATTCAGAGGTCTTGAGCGTGATCCAATACTTGCGGCCCGGGCGCTGGTTGGGAAAAATTTCCAATTTTGCCTCGTCCGGAGAGGCAGGCAAGCGGCTTTCGGCTCCAAGCAGGGACAAATTCTTAAGATCTTCGCGACCGGGCATGCCGGGAGTCTAAAATCGTTCGTGAAAACGTCGATTCCTTTTTCCGGCGTGTGCCGCTTGCATCCTGCCCCGTTACTTCGCCCTCCACTGCAGCGCGGTGCCGGCTGGCATCAGGCGCACGGCGCGGGCGATGTCCCAGTTCGTGAGACGTAAGCCGCCGATGCCTTCCAGTTTCATCTTGGCTGGAATGCTGGTCCCGTGGAGACCGTAAGGCAAGGCCTCGCCCTTGGCGGTCTTGCCGAGGTTGATCCAGATGATGCCGACTGGATTGTTAGGTCCGGGGGCGAGGGATTGTTCCTTTTCCAGCGGAGGATCGACCACTGGACCAGCCGGAGCTGTTGCACCGCCAGCCGGGACGGGTTGTTCTTTCGGAACCTCACGCGGTTCGCGCCTGGTGGCCATCCGCGGTTGCGGGATGGCGTCGAGCACGGCCCACGAGCCGCGTCCATGAAGACCGGGACGCGCAGTGGTGAGCGGCATGACGGCGATGAGTTTTCCTTCGCATGAGATTTCCAGACGGGTCAACAACACCACTGCGGCGACGACCGGCTTCTGAGGATCGGCGACCGGTTGCAGCGGAGCATCGAGCGCTTTTTCGATTTCAAACGGAATGACCTTTGGCACTTGGAAATCGGTGCCGACAACAGGCGTTCCCTTGATCTGCGGATTGATGTGACGCAGGAAGGCCTCGTCGCAGTGGAAGCGCTCGGCGATGAATTCCCACGCACTCTCGTAGTAGAGGAAATCTTCGGCTGCCAGGCCGTCGATGGTCACGGCCGGTGTTGTTGCCGCGGGTGCGATCTTCTCCAGCTTGCTGCCCCTTTTCTTCGCAAGAGCCGGCTCCTTGGTCTTGGGTGCAACCGGTTCGTCTTTGGGAAAACGGATGAATTTGAAATCATCCGCGCGAAGAATGTAGTGGGTGTAGGGCTCCGTGATGGCTGCCTCTGCTTTCGCCCTCAACAGTGTGGGATTCGCGGCATCCGCATGTGATTGCTGATAGACCTCGCTGATTTTCAGAAACGTCGCGCCGGACTTGCCGTCGATCATGCCTGGCGAAAACATTTCACGGTCAAGGAAGACCTGCAGCCTCACATAGTCGAGTTCGCGCTGGAGTTCGCCGCCGGGATCAATTTCGGGGGGCGGCTCCGGGACGATGATCGCCTTGTCGGATTTTTTCTTTTTTCCAGAGTCTTCTTTTTTCGGTTCCGGAGCCGGAGGGGGCGGCGGCGGGAGCATCGTGAGCAGCTCACCTGGTGTTGGAATGCGCAGGATTTGTCCGATGTGGATGCGGTCGTCCTTCAGGTCGTTGGATTGCTTCAACTGCCAGACGGTCATCTCGAATTTTTTGGCGATCTTGATGACTGCGTCGCCTTTTTTGACTTCATAGGTGTCCGGGCGCTCCACAGCAGGCTTGGCGGGTTCGGTTGCGGGTTCGCCGGGTGGCTTGGGGCGCAGCGCTTCCGGCAACGGCATGCCCCACTCGGTTTTCTCCGATGGAACCACCCACCATTTCCAACCGACCGCAAGCTCAAGTCCCGGCTCGGTTTTGGACGGGGCGGCCGGCGGCTTGACGACGGTTTGGGAAAACAAGCTGCCGCTGGAGAGTCCTATAATTACTGTTAGCGCGATGGAACGCAGGGAGGAAAACCGCATGATGGGAAACCTACCGCCCTCCGTGCTAACTGCAAGGCGGAATCAAAGCGTCCTCATCACCTGACTTCGGCCGGTGCCGGAGTGACGGCGTTCATGGACTGCGCGAGCATTCTTACTCCCCGCGCGGTGACCGCTTCGTGGAGGATCATGAGCACGCTGTTGTCGGTGACCGGAGGAAGAGGCGCTTTGGGAGATTTTTTGTCAGCCTTTCCCGGTTTTTCTTCGGGCGGAAGAGGATCGTCGGACACCAGTGGATCAATCACGGAGACATGACCGATGGCATTGCCGCAGGCATCCATCAGCGCCGCACCGCTGCTGCCGGGAGCCCAGTCCGCGCTGACATGGAGTCGGAGGTTCCTCGCGCCGTCGATGCAGGTGGCATCGGTGGAGCGTTTTCCATCGAGCCAGAAAAACCGGTTCAACATGCCCGAGGAAAAGTAGCCGACAGCGCTCATCGGATCGCTGAAAATATAGACCGCGTCACCCGGTGCGGTCTGGTCGTTGAGCGGAAGCGGGGTGAGTTTCCCGCCCTCCACCCGCAGGATGGCGGCGTCCATTTCCTTGTCCTGTGCGAGGATGGCCGTCACAGGCAGGATATTTCCGAAAGCATCCGAAGCGATGAGAAATCCCTCGATCATCTCCTGTTCCTCAGGTGCGACGCAATGATGGCAGGTGACCACCGCGCCATCGGTGGTGATGGCGTATCCGTCCGCCAGATTCACGTGCCAATGATTCGTCCCCTTTTCCAGATAGAGCCAACCGACCCGCACCAGCGCCTTGCGTCCAAGTTCTGCGAGAGCACGCGGTTCAAGGCTTTGGGTGGAGGGTGCGGGCAACACGAGCGGCGCGGGTTTGGGATTTTTCAGCGCGTGCCGGACCTGTCTGACGTCCAGCAATTTTCCTGCCTGCTTGAGAGCGGTGGCCTTGGCGACGAGCGGTGCGTCCTCGACGAGAATCTCATCGTTTTCAATAGGCACGCCGGCGGCCTGTGCGTTGGCGGCGTCACTGGCCATACAGAAAACGAGCGTGCCGACGAACCAAAGCGCCGATTTTCTAATGACCATGGAGTTGTGGGATGGGTTCGGCTTTCCAAAATAACAACGCCGGTCGGATTTGATCGGGTATGGAAATCAGCACTGCAAATTATCGCCGGTAAGCGGACGCTGTTTTAAAGGGGTCGTAATACCGGCTGTCGCGTGTCGGCGCGTAAACGAATCCGAAGCGGTCCTTTTTCTCATCCACGGCCTCTAGCAGGACCCCGCGGATGTGAGCTTTCGCATTGTATTCGATCAGGACTCTCTCCGTGCCATTGACTCCCCACATCTTGAATCCTGTTCCGAAGATTCCACCGTTGGGAAAAAGTTCGGTCAGGCCCGCCATGGCGTGGAAGCAGTTGATGGCGGTCAGATCCTTTCGGGTAAGGCGGTCGTCGGCACGGTATTTGATCGTTCCCTTTTCAAGCAGGCGCAAGCGGTTCACGGCCAGATCAAACCCCTCCTTGCGGATCTCGTAAGGCCCCCACATGCACACCGCGTTTTTAGCATTCACCGCCAGCTTGATGGTCTCCTCCAGCGTGAAACTTCTCCCTGGTGATACTGGACAACGGTTCCATGTCGGGAAAATGCGGCTGCCAAATCCTTTGAAAACGCACAGATTGGGATTGGTCGAGAAATCGGCTGGCAGCCAACTAATCGTGAATGCCTGAAACTCCCGGTCCTTGTACGTCCGCTTCTCGATTCCCGGGGTCAGCTTGCGTTGTTTGTTATCGGCAAGGACCCGGATCACCGTCATGAACGAGTGCGAATAGCCAGGATTGTTGCCCTTGTTCTCATAGGCAAAGGGAATGATGAAAAACCGGTCTCGCGTATTTTTTCCTTCGCCCAGGCGGGCCAGGATCCTGACCTTGATGTGGTTGGCAATCTGTTGATAGAGCGGCACCTCATGGTTTGTGAAATCGGCATTCGGCCTGTCAAACCAACCGGCCCGGGCCACGAACGACATCGCGAAGAATAGAAACCCTGCTAGAAAAAACCGAACGAAGGGCTGAAGGCACCGAGCGGCTGGCGACCTCGCGGGTTTTGCAATTTCAGCAACGGGATGATGCGGAACGGAACAATCGTGCATGACAATCGTGGTTTGGATTGGAAAGGCTAAAACACCCGATTCCCTATCGGGTCGGCCCACATCCTCTCTTTCACGAACCTCACGAGCAATTCAATTTTACCAGCGCCCGGATGGATTTCCGGCGCGGTGATCCGCGTGGAAAGTGTCCCGGTTCCAGAGAATCCGCCCCCGGCTGAGACAGCCGGGACACAATCAACGCGGCGGGTTGAGGTTTTTCAGTCCTTCCGCCGTAAAATCGCCGTTCTCATAGGTGACACCATGCCTGAGCTTGGAGCCTTCGAGGTCGGTCGCGGTGCCTTTCTGAAGATTCTGGATGGTAAGATTCGCGGGGACGTTGCGGTTGGTGTCGTCGTTGGCGACGTTCCTCGTGTCGATCCTGAGAACCGCAGTGCCGGTGGACAGGTATTTTTCAACGCGCATCGGAACCACGCGCTTCATGTCGATCCAACTACGGACCGCTGCGGAACCGGATCGCGATTCCAGCACCTGGCAGCTCACCTTGTTCACCACCTCGGTGCCGACGATCTTCTGGTTGTTCCAAGTGAAGAAAGTTTCCAGCACATCCGCATAAGACAGCGAGGTGCCGAGCAGCGACTCTTTCATCTGCCCTGCCGTCAGAGTGCGGACCTTGTCGGGCGGGGTGAAAACGGTGCCGGACATTTCACCGCCGGCTTGCTTCAGGAGCACTGCCTCACCCGCGCGCTCCTTCGGCCAGAGGACTTGATAGACCACCTCCGTCGAGTTCGCCGTTCGGCGTTGTTTGATCTGGAGCTGAAGGGCGAACTTCGCGCCATCGGCCGATTTTCCGTCCATCTTGACGCGGGCGAAGGACGAGCCGTCCTGCTGGAAACCGGCGAGTTGGGCGGCGAGGGCTTTTGCATCTGCTTCCTGCGCGGTCGCAGAAGAAGCGAGGGTGGCCAGGGTGGTGAGAAATAGGAGAGTTTTCATGGTTTTCAGCGGATTAACCCTGCATCGCGAGACTCGGCTTGAGCCGTGAACTGCGCCAGGCAGGATACAATCCGCTAATGACGCCCACGATCACCGAGATTGCCACTGAAATCGTCATCAGGCGCGGGCTGAGGTCAGGTTCCAGAAGGCCGTGGATCGCAGGCAGGGTTTCGAGGATCTTCACGGAGATCGAACCGATCAACACTCCGGTAATGCCACCGAGGAAGCCGAGCAGCGCCGATTCCAACAGCACCATCCGGATGATGCGCGACCGTTTCCAGCCAATGGCGAGGAGAATGCAGATTTCCTGTTTCCGTTCGAAAACGGTCATCAGCATCGTGTTCATCACGCCCAACACGCCGACGATCACCGCTAACAATGAAGTTCCCCAGCTCATCGCGCTAATGAATTTATAAGCCTGGCTGTTGCCGACATTCTCTCCGGCCGGCAGCGCCTTCGCTTCCGTGACCACCTTGTTGATCTCCGCGCACAGCTTTTTGATGTCTTCCTCGCTGGTGTCGGGAGTGGCGCGCACGTCGATGACGTTGATCTGGTTCTGGCTGCCGGAGACATCCTGATAGAGCGAAAGAGAAAGGATCACCGATCCGTTTTCCACCAGCGCTCCGCCATCAACGATGCCGACGACGGTCAGCTCACGCGCCTCGATCTGGATGGGATCGCCGATTTTTTTCCCCAGCACCTCGGCGGCATTCTGACCGAGCACCACCACAGGCTCCATCGCATCGTTTGGCATCCGGCCGGATAGCAGCTTGAGATTTTTCCACGAGAACCCACCCCACTCACGGGATGAAACGATCATCATCGATGAGGACTCGATGCTCGTAAGATCGACAAAAATCGAACAAACGGCGGACACTCCGGGAATCGCCGCGACGCGGTCGCGGACCGCAGCATCGAAAGGCTTCGGCGCAAGGCCGCTGCCCATGGTGCTGACGACGATGTCGGTCCCGCGTGCCTGCATTCCCTTCGCCCAACTCTGCTCGAAGCCACGCGAGATTCCCACCAGCGCGACCACCGCGGCGATGCCGATGGAGATGCCGACGAGCGTCAGCCCGGTGCGGACGGGCCGCCGGAGAAGTCCTCGGAAGATGATGGTGAAAAACGTCATGACGGCGGGTTGCTATCGGAAACGACGCGGCCATCCATCATGTGGATGATCCGCGAGGCACGGGCTGCGATGGAGGGATCGTGGGTGATGAGGATCATCGTCATCTGATGTTCCTCATGCAGGCGGACGATGAGATCGAGAATGTGATGGGCGTTCTCGCTGTCGAGATTCCCGGTCGGCTCATCGGCTAACAAAACAGAAGGACTATTGCCCAGGCTGCGGGCGATTGCCACGCGCTGGCGCTCACCACCGGAAAGTTTCGCGGGGAAATGATGGAGACGTTTCTCCAGTCCGACAGCCTCCAGCAGTTCCGTCGCACGCTGCTTCCGATCCGTGGCCGGACGATCGGCCTCAAACATCGGCATCTGCACGTTCTCCACGGCCGTGAAGGTTGGAAGAAGGTGGAATGCCTGAAAAATGATTCCGATTTCCCTCGCCCGGTAAGTCGCGCCCTCCGCGTGGCCGGGGAGCGGTTTGCCGCGATAGCTGAGCGAGCCGCTGGTGGGCTCGTCGAGCGCGCCAAGCATCTGGAGCAGCGTGCTTTTCCCGCAACCGCTGGGACCGGTGATGGCGACGAACTCGCCTTGATAGATCCGGAGGTCCACGCCACGGAGCGCGAGCACGCTGCCTTCATCGTATTCCTTTTTCAGACCAATCAGCTCATAGACGCACGAACCGGATGCATGGATGTTACTCATGATTGCTGGTCGGACTTCCGGGTCCATTGGGCACCCACCCGCGGATCAGCGAGCGAGTGGATCAAATGCAGCATCGCGTGGCGGTAGCTGGGGAACGGGTGGATTTCATCAGGATGCTTCGGCTCCAGCTCCGGTGCCAGTCTGGGGAGCTCGGCATGCGGCAAACCGACGTGGAGATGATGCAAGCCATGATAGGGTTCATGCAGCAGCGTGAAGGCCACCAGTTTTCCGGTCCAGTTGTTCGCGACGATGTTGCGGGTGCCGCTGTTGGCCGTGCTGCCGGTCAAGCCAACGTGTTCGATGTATTTCCGCCAGCTCTGGAGGTTCGCCGCGACGAATGATGGGATGAAAAGCATCCACAGGAAGTAACTCCAGATGTCGAAATACCAGACCGTGGAAATCATCGTGACCCAGACCACGACCATCAGCGCGAGTTCCTGCCAGATGCGTTTGCGGACTTTTTTGCTGCGAATCGGTGAGCCTTTGCGGAGGAAGGTGCGCAGGAAAAGAAAAGGAACGAAAAACAGGCCGCAGGTGAGTTCAACCAAAGCGATGAAAACGCGGAACCAGCGCGGCGAGGAGGTGAAAACGAAGGGCCAAAGTTCCTCATCCTTCTCGGTGGTGAAGTGCGCGTGGTGCGACTGGTGCGACGCCCGATAGAGACTGAAGCTCATGAAACTCAGCAGACCAATCAACACGCCGTCGAACTCGTTGAAGGCCCGGTTCCGCCTCAGCAGACCATGGGACGCTTCGTGGAATCCGACCGCCGCGCCGTGCATGAGATGGCTGATCACCAGCATCACCGGCACCGCATACCAAAGCGAAAGCTGGTTGCGAAGGATCAGGAACATTCCGATCTCGGCGAAGAGAGCCATGATGATCACGATTTGGAAAGCCTGGCGGCTCACCCAGTGGGGTTCTTCCCCGATGTGTGATGGCAGCGTTTTCATCGTGAGGAGGTCATGAAAGTGGAAGCGGAGGAACAGCGGCAGGCACCAGAGAGGGTGGCTTGATAGAGGTTGTCGAGGTCGCGCACTTCCGCAAGCGATAAAAGGCTTTTTCGGAACAACCAGACGACTTCCAGTTTTTCGCCGTCCGCGGTAATCTCGCAGCCGAGGTCGAAGCGGGCGGTGCCGGTGGAGCGCATCCGCAGCTTGCTGGAAATGCGCGGCAGCACGACATCCGGCACCGGATGGTTCTGGAGGGCAAAACGCACGTCGAAGATCGAATGTTTTCCCACGACGCGCTCCTCGCCGATGACGGCAGCGAGTTCGGCGAAGGGAATCGCATTGGCGAAGCAATCCAGCGTGGTTTCCGATACGTCCTTGAGATGATCGGAGAAATTGCGTTCAGGATCGACGTGCCCCCGAATCGGAACGACACCAGAGAAGTAGCCCATCGTTTCACGGACGGAATCCTTGTTGCGGTTTGCAACCGGAGTGCCGACGAGGATGTCATCCTTTCCCGTCGATTTCGAGAGTGTGAGCTGAAACACAGCCAGCAGCGCGCTGAAAACCGTGGTGCCATTGCTAACGGCGAGTGACTTTGCACCCCGGGCCAGATCAACCGGGATCGTGGAAACCCAGCGCTCCAATGGCGCGGATGTTTCCTCTCCGTCCCAGATGCGGGTCGATCCGGCGAGGTGGGATTTCCAGAATGTCGCGCGACGTTCCAATTCGGCGGGTTGCCAGAATGCCCGCTCGGCGGCGGCCCATTCGCTGTAAGTCTGCGCCACGGGAGGCAGCGAGTTTTTCAGACCCATCATGCCGACAGCAACGGCTTTTTTCAGACCACTCAGCCCCATCACATAAGCGGTGCAAAGGTCCTGCACGAAAATGCCGAGCGACCATCCGTCGGCAATGGCATGATGAAAAGAAAACGCCAGGACGTGGTCGTTCGCTCTGCGCCGGATCATTTCCACGCGGTGAACCGGTCCCTGCAGAAGGTCGAATGGTTGTCGATAGATTTCCTGCATCACCGCTTCAAGATCATCGCCCGCTGACAGCTCGCGGCATCCTAACACCGCAGCGACGGTCGTGCGGATCATCTGCAATGGACGCTCTTTTCCCGGTAGAAACGAAGTCCGCAACGCCTCGTGTCGGTCGATGACCCGTTGGAGCGCGGCTTCGCATTGTTCATGGGTGATCGGCCCCTTGATCTCGATCACGCCGCAGATATGGTTGGCAGGATCGGCCACCGGGACGGGCGAATTTTCCCACAATTCCCTCTGTGGCAGAGTGACCGGCTGGAGGCGGGCTTCCCCACTTTCCAGCCAGCGTTTGAATTGTGCTCTCGGGTCCTCCGGCATCAGTGAACGAGGTTTTTACCAGCCGCGTCATCGGACTCCGAGGTGCCGCCTAGCAGGAGATCGAGATCCTCGTCGGAAATCGAGTCGAGGTCGATTTCCTCGGTGCTGGTGGCGGCTTCGGCGACCACGGGTTTGGCTGGACCGTCGGCATCGGTGCCCATTTGCTCGGCGATCAGCGTGGCGATCTGGCCGATCGTCCGCGCCCGCATCAGGCTGGTAGGTGGCAGCGCGACTCCGATGGAGCTTTCCAGCATCGTCTCGATTTCCACGCCCATCAGCGAGTCGAGGCCGAGGTCCGTGAGAGGCTGGTCTTCGCGCAGACTGTCCGGTTTTACCCGCAACACCGAGCCGACGACTTCACGCACGGCTTCGCCAATGACGCCGTTGCGATCCTCCGCCGAAGCGGCTTGGATCCTGGCGCGCCAGTCGCCGCCGCCACCGCCGGCTTCCTGGGTTTCGACGCCTGCGGCGAAAATGCGCTCCACCAACGGGTTGTCCTGCATGCCGCGGAACGATTGCCGCCATTTCGCCCAGTCCACGCGGATTGCGGACATCTGGGTGGAGTGGCCGGTGAGGAAGGACTCCATCAACGAGGTGACTTCGGCAGGTGTTAGTGCGCCGGTGCCCTGGCGGGCGAGAAACTCGGCGACGCGTTCGTTTCTAGCAACGTAACCTTCGCCACCGAGCACGCCCCAGTTGATCGCCAGCGCGGGAAGTCCCAATGCACGGCGATGGTGGGCGAGTGAGTCGAGGAAGGCATTGGCCGCCGCGTAGTTGCCCTGCGCCGGGTTGCCGAAGATGCTCGAAACAGAGGAGAACATGACGAAACAATCCAGGCCCAGGGCCTTCGTGTTTTCATGCAACAGCCAGGCACCGCGGGCCTTCGGAGCCATCACCACGCGCAACCGCTCTGCGGTTAGAGCGGAAAGCGGTGCGTCGTCGATGACCATCGCGAGGTGGAACACCCCCTTGAGCGCGGGGATTTCGGAAACGAGTCGCTTCACGTCATCCGGCGAGCCAATGTCGGCCTTGGCGACGGTGACCTTGATGCCTTGAGCTTCAAGTTTCGCCACGAATTCGACGGCTTCCGGAGTGGAAGCGCCGCTGCGGCTGCTGAGGACGAGGTGGCGTGCGCCGCATTCGACGAGCCACTCGGCGAGCACCCGTCCAAATCCGCCGAGACCACCGGTGATCAGATAGGCACCATCCGGTTTGATAGAAAAAGCGGGCAATGGTGGCTCACCCTTTCGCAGTATGAACGATTCGGCGAATCCGACGACCACCTTGCCGGTGTGCTTGCCACCTGCCATCAGACGGAAGGCTGCGTCGATCCGGCTGGCGGGGAACGACCGGAACGGCAGCGGAGCGAGCGCACCTTTTTCCACCAGACCGGCGATTTCCGCCATCAAGTTGCGGGTCTCATCTTCATTGCCAGCAAAGATGGCATCCATCGCGATGACGTGGAACGAAGAATTCCGGCGCAGTCCCCACAGCGGGATGCGGGAGTTCATGTAAATGTCGCGCTTGCCGATTTCGAGGAATCGGCCGGATTCTGCGAGGCAGGAGAGGCCCATCGGGATCGCTTCAGCGGCGAGCGCGTTGAGGACGACGTCCACACCACGGCCGTTGGTTAGCTCCATGACGGACTCCGCGAAATCGCCACGGCGCGAGTCGATGACATGTTTGACGCCGAGCGTTTTGAGCAGGGCGCGCTTTGTCGGACTACCGGCGGAGGCGATCACATCGGCACCCAGGTGATGGGCGATTTGGATCGCTGCCATGCCGACACCACCGGCACCGGCGTGGACGAGAATGCTTTCACCGGCTTTCATCCGGGCGACGTTGTTCAACGCATACCACGCCGTCATGAAGACGACCGGCAGCGTCGCCGCCTCCTCGTAGGAAAGATTGTCCGGCATTTTCCGCACATCGGCGGCGCGGGCCAGCGAGTGGGTCGCCAAGCCGAACACCGCGAGACCGAACGCCCGGTCACCGACGGTTAGATGAGTGACACCTTCGCCGACCGCGATGACTTCGCCCGCCACTTCGTCGCCGAAGATCCGCGCGTCGGCGGTTTCCGCCGGGTAAAGCGCGAGCGCCTTGAGCACGTCGCGGAAGTTCATGCCTGCGGCTTTCACATGGATGAGAACCTCGCCGGGTGCGCAGGCGGGCAGCTCGAACGGGGTGAAGCGCAGGCTGTCTAGCAGTCCGCGCTCGCGGGATTCGAGGCGCAGCGGCACCGAGGAATCGAGGCGTTGTTCGTGGTTTTCAAACCCACGGGTGATGCGTTGGACATAGCGGGCCTCACCGCGCAGGGCGACTTCGCGCTCGGTGTCCGGATGGAGCAGTTCACTCCACAGCAGGCCGCGGTCGTTAGAAGATGCTTCGCTCGGCAGGTCGATGCCACGGCAGGCGAAATTCGGATGCTCGCCGAGGATAACCCGGAAGATTCCTATCGAAGGCGCTTGGGCAACGGCGGTGGCTCCCATGCCGATGCCCGCCGGCTGTGCGCCGCGGGTGACGAGGTCGATCCGCAGTTTGGCAACGGCCATGGTTTCTTCCAGCGCGTGAGTTAGATGGAGCAGCGAGTCGATGCCCATCAGTGCGTCGTCGGTCTTTTCATCGAGCGTCCATAGCCAGACAATGCGTTCCGGCGGCGTTTCCTTCAGTAGAGCAGCGAAGAGCTGTTTCCAATCTTCCGGCTCGTCATCGCGGACGGTGAAATTGTCGGTGCCCGTGGCTGCGAATTTCTCGCCCCGGCGCACGACTTGGCAGTGCGAACCGGCGGCAGCGACTTGCGCGGCAATATCATTTCCGAGTCCGGATTCGTCGGCGAAGATGACCCATGAGGCTTCGACCGGCAGGTCCGATGCGGGAGTTTCGGCAACGGCTTGTCCCGCTTTCCGGCCGAGAAGGCCGACTTGTCCTTCGCCTTCCGGCCCCTTGAGGCCTGGCATTGAAATGGTTTCGGCGAAGCCAGCTTGCTTCATCGCGGATTCCCATTGGTCGCGCTGCATCAACGGCTGGTCCGGCCGCAGATCGCGGTCGGTGAGGTGCCACCAGCCTTGTGTGAGTCCGAAAACCGACTCGGTCCATAGTTGCGGCGTGGCCACGTCCATGAACATCAGCGTGCCGCCGGGAACCAATAGGTCGTGGAGCATTTTCAGAGTCATGCAGACATCGGCTACGGCGTGAATGACGTTGGTGCCGACGATGAAATCATAACTTCCGGGCTCGAAATCCTGATCGGCGGAAGGCTTTTCGAGGTCGAGCACCTTGTATTCCACCTCGGGGAAAGCCGCGAGTTTTTGGTTCGCAGCGGAGAAGAATCCGGCGGAAACGTCGGTGAATGTGTAGCTGTGGATTCCCCTATCTAGCAGCGGCAGCACTTGCGCAGCGAGACCGCCGGTGCCGGCACCCACTTCGAGAATCCGCAGTCCGCGGCCTTCGGGCAGGTTGCGCGCGGCTTCCTGCACGGCGCAGCCGATGCTGGCCATCCAATGGCTGGAGAAAAGTCCGTCGCCGTAGAAATGATCCAGCAAGTCCGCATTGGTCCCGCCGAAGAGGACTTGCACGGCGTCTTTCTCGCCGCGGATGATCGCGCCGAATTCTCCGCAACTGGAGGCGCAGAGCAGCGCTTCCGGCAAATGTCCGGGATGACCGGTGAGGAAATCACGCAGGTTTTCCCGAGATGCGTCCGCCAACGTGGCGAAGGCTGCCGTCGGGGTGTAGTCGTCGCCGCTGGCAGTCAGTAGGCCGCGCTTGGCGAGCTTGTCCATCAGGCGGGCGAAAACCGTTAGCATCGGTTTGGCAACACCGAGCGACCCTGCGGAAAACTCACCGCTGACGCCCATTTCACGAAGTCCGCTGGCGATGAGCGCGGCGGCCAAGGTGTCCTCGGAAGCCATCACGGATTCGAGTTCGGCACGACCGCGAAGAGCGATGACTTCTTCCAGCGCCTTGCTTGCGACGTCGCGGATTTGAGCCAACGGAATCGGCTCTTGCACTGATGGGGCGACGGTCGGCCCGGTGCGTTCCCAATCAACATGGTAAACTAAATCGCGACTGCCACCGGAAGCACCGGCGCGCCGCACGGCGCTCATGCTGACGGCGCGGAAGCCATCCACCAGCACGCACGGGTGACCGGCTTCGTCGTAAAGACCGATACGGCCTTCGATCAATTCCTCATTGAAATGCAGGACTTTGGCGCGGACCTGCGTGGAAGCGCCCGGTGAACGCAGGAAAAGGATTCTAGCAAAACGCACCGGCAACTTCATCTTCGCCTTGCGGTCCTCGACCGTCTTGGCTCCTGCGGAAAACACCTGGAGCGCTCCGTCCAAAAGAACCGGATGCAACGCGTATTCCGAGGCGCGGGATGCGATCGACTCCGATAGAGAAACGCGGCCTGCCGACTTGCCGCCACCTGCGGCCAGTTCGCGGATCGGCTTGAACTCGTCGCCGTAGCGGAGCCCGAGGTCGCTCATGTGCCCGTAAAACGCGCCGACGCCTTCCGCTTCCAGATCGGCATCGGGTGCTTCGAGCGCGCTGTTTCCGAACGTCGATTCCGTCCGCTCACTGCGCATCGAGCCGATGACGTGCACCGACCAAGACGCGGTTTGGTCGAATTTGCTCTGGATCGTGAAAGTCCGTTCGGCAGGTTCGTAAGTCAGTTCCATCATCATCGCCGAAGCGGGATCAGGGAGAATGAGCGGGCGGCGGATTTCGAAATCCTCGATCGCGAACGGCCGTCCTTCGAACAATTGAATTCCAGCTTCCAACGCCATTTCCACAAAACCGGCGGCGGGAAAAATGATGTGCGTGTCCACCTTGTGATCCTTAAGGAAAGCCATGTGGCGGCCGTCCAGGCGGGTCGTCCAAGTCGGCGTGGCGCGCGGCTGGCGGGAGTCGAGCAGGCCCTTGCCGCCGGATCCAAGTCGGGCCTCGCGCAGCTCGGCGCATTCGTGCCACCAACGGGCCCGGTCAAACGGATAGGCGGGCAGCGAAAGAATCTCGCGCGACGGAGTCATCGCGGAAAAATCGAGAACCACCCCACCCCGGTGCAGCTCCAAGGCAGCTTCCAGATAGGATTCGTGCTCACGGTCACGGCGGGTGGACGCCGTCACCTGGCCCTTGAGGCCGCTGGCGGTTAGACATTCGGTGATCGAGATGGAAAGCGCCGGGTGCGAGCTGATTTCTAGCCAGACATCGACTCCGAAATCCGCCACCGCGTTGACGGCTTTCACGAACTGGACCGACTGGCGGATTCCCCTGCCCCAATGCGCGGCAACGCAGTCCTTGCCGGAGCAGCGAGCGCCGGTCACGGTGCTGAAGAACGGCAGCGTCTCCTCCTGCGGCGAAATATCGGATAGATCCTTGTTCAGACGATCCGCAGCCGGCTGCATCATCGCGTGGTGATAGGGATGATCCACGCGAACGAAGCGGGCGAAAACGTTCTGTGGCTCCAACTCGGCGCGGATGGCCTCAAGCGAGGATTTCACACCGGCCAGAGTGAGCGAGCGCGGGCCGTTGAACGCCGCGATGCTCACCGTCGTGTCGTGACGGGCGATCACCGCCAGCGCCTCTTCTTCCGAGAGGCTAACCGCAAGCATCGTCCCTTCCCCTCGGGCACATTCATGCATGAACCGGGCGCGCAGCACGATCACCCGAGCCGCCTCTTCCAAAGTCAAAATCCCGGCGACGCAGGCCGCTGCGACTTCGCCGACGCTGTGGCCTACGACCGCCGTCGGCTCGACGCCGAGAGATTTCCAAAGCGCCACAAGGGCGAGTTGCATCGCGAAAATCGCAGGCTGGGCGATCTCGGTTTGCTGCATTTTCGAGTCCGCCTCATCGCGGCCCAGCTCCTCTAGCAGCGAGAAACTTGCATACGGGCGCATCGCCGCTTCACAGGCTTCCATCACTTCGCGGAACACCGGTTCGTTGCGCATCAGCTCGCGGCCCATGCCCCACCACTGCGGGCCTTGGCCGCTCATGACAAAACCGATGCGCGGCGCGAATTCCGGTCGCGGGGTGAACGAAGCGCGGCCCTTGCCAACCGTCGATCCGGCGGCGAACTCGCGCAGTTCCTCGGTGAGTTCGGTGGATGAACTCGCGACCAGCGTCAAACGGTGCGCATGATGATTCCGACGCGCGCCAAGCGTGTAGGTCAGTTTCGGCAGAACGGGCGAAGTTCCATTTCCCAGTTCATGAGCCTCGATCCAGTCACCCAAGCGCGCGGCGGTCGCTTTGAGCGCATCTTCGGAGCGGGCGGAAATCACCAGCGGCCACGAGCGGTTCATCGGGAAATTTGCAGCATCCTTGGGAGCTGTGGCAGGTGGCTCTGCTAGAATGACATGGGCGTTCGCTCCACCGAAACCAAACGAGTTCACCCCCGCGATGCGGCGCGCGCCATTGTCTGGAAATGCTTCGAGCGTCGTGGGCACGCGCAGTTTCAAGACCGGCATGTCGATGTGCGGGCTTGGGTTTTCGAAATGAAGGCTCGGTGGAATCTGGCCGCGCTTGAGCACGAGCATGCCCTTGATCAGGCCGACGACGCCGGCAGCGGTCTCCAAGTGGCCGAGGTTGGTTTTCACCGAGCCGATCGGCAGCGCGGATTCGCGTTCGCCGCAAAGTGCTTCCGCCAGAGCGATGGCTTCGATGGGATCGCCCACTGCGGTGCCCGTCCCGTGAGCTTCGACGAAACCGACCTCCGACGGTTCGATGCCAGCATCGGCACAAGCGTCGCGCACCAGTTGGGCTTGGGCCTCGGTGCTCGGGAGGGAAATTCCATTCGTATGGCCGTCTTGGTTGAGTGCCGAACCGAGGATCACACCTTGGATCGGATCGCCATCTGCAAGGGCTTGGGAAAGCGGCTTCAGCAATACGATCCCCGCGCCTTCGCCACGGACGAAGCCGTTGGCCTCGGCGGCGAACGCCTTGCACTTGCCGTCCGGCGAAAGCATGCCCGCTTGGGAAAATCCGATGAAGCCGTCTGGAGTGATGATCACCGTCACGCCGCCCGCCATCGCCATTTTGCAACGGCCGGCACGGAGCGATTCACATGCAAGATGCACGGCGGTGAGTGCGGAGGAACATGCCGTGTCCATCGACAGGCTGGGTCCCGATAGATTGAAGCAATACGAAATCCGGTTGGCCGCGATACTGTGCGCGCTGCCGGTCGGCGAATGCGCGCTGATGCCCTTGCGGTCCGTGCCGCCGCCCTGGATGTTCTGATAGTCGTTGTGGGAAACCCCCATGAACACGCCGATATCCGTGCCTTTTTCAAAATCCAGCACCTGTCCCGCGTCCTCGATCGCCTCCCACGCGGTTTCCAGCAGGAGCCGTTGTTGCGGATCGATGTAAGGAGCTTCGCGTGGGGAAATGCCGAAGAACTGCGGGTCGAATTGATCAATCTGATCGAGGAATCCCCCGCGCTTGGCGATGGACTTTCCAGCCAGACCGGGCTCCGCATCATAGAAGCGCTCGACGTTCCAGCGGTCGGCCGGGACTTCGGACACGGCGTCGCGCCCTTCGACTAACAAGTTCCAGAACGATTCGGCATCATGGACCCCACCGGGAAAACGGCAGCCGATCCCAATGATGGCGATGTCCTCCCTGCCGGTTTCTCTCTGTTTTAAGTCTGAAGGCACCAATGGCGAAGGAGTCGGGAGTGGGAAACGGGACATGATCGAGTGTCAGATTCTAAGTGGATGGCGAAGCGGCAAGATCGAACTTGAAGGAATTTACGAGTTCCTTCAGGTCCACTCCCGGTAACAATTGTTTTCCGGGTCCCATCGTTCCCGACGTTTTCGGTGCTGTAAGTGGTGAAGTCAAAAACTTTTTCGGAAACACAGAAGTCGCCTTAGCTCGATTCCTGCCAAGTATTCCGGCGTTTGAAAAGATAGCCCATGACCTCGGAATCCGTCCGATTTCCAGTGAGCCGGGCGCTTGGAATAAATTGAGATAGCGGTTGCCAAACCGATTGCCTGAATTACTACAGGAAGTCATGTGCGGAATAGCAGGCGTGATGGATTTGGCCGGAAGGCGGGCGGTGCCCGAGGGCGTGGTGGAGCGGATGTCCCGCGCGTTGGTTCATCGGGGTCCGGATGAGGAGGGATTCCTGCGCCGTCCGGGGATTTCACTCGCCTCGCGCCGGCTGAGCATCGTCGGACTGGCGGATGGCCAGCAACCGGTGTGCAACGAGGACGAAAGCGTTTTCGCTGTCTTCAACGGCGAGCTTTTCGACCACCCCGAGAAAAGAGTGGAACTCGCGGCGCGCGGGCATCGGCTTCACACCCATTGCGATACGGAAATCATCCCGCACCTGTGGGAAGAGTTTCAGGAAGGCATGTTCGAACGTCTGCGCGGGCAATTTGCAATCGCCCTGTATGACGTGAAACGACATCAACTGACCCTCGGTCGCGACCGCTTCGGGATCAGCCCGCTTTACTGGACGCGGCAGGGCGACTGGCTGCTCTTCGCCTCGGAAATCAAGGGCCTGCTCGCCTCCGGAATGGTGACGCCAAAGGCCGATCCGCTGGGAATCGACCAGATTTTCTCCTTCGCCGCCATGCCCGGACCGGTGACCTGCTTCGAAGGCGTGAAATTGCTCGCCCAGGGACATTATTTGCAGATTTCCCCCACCGAGGAAGAGCGTGTCGTCAGTGAGCGGGCCTACTGGACGATGGATTTTCCTAATCAAGGCGACGAGAACCCGGAATCGGACCCGCGCAAACTGGCGGACGAGTTCGAAGATCTGTTGCTCAAGGCAGTGGACCGGCGGTTGCGCGCCGACGTGCCGGTGGGCGCCTATCTATCAGGCGGACTGGACTCCAGCATGATCGTGGCAATGGCCTGCAAACTCAAAGGCCCGGCGATCAACACCTACACCGTTCGCGTGGACGATCCCGCGCTCGACGAACTCAGCGGGGCGAACCAGTCCGCCAAACACATCGGCACCAAGCCACCCATCGTGCAGGATTTCCGCGCGGGCGATGCTTTGGAAATGTATCCGCAGCTCATCCAGGCGGCAGAGGCACCGGTGATTGATACATCGTGCGCGGCCTTGCTGATGTTGGCAAAACGCGTGCATGCGAACGGCCAGAAGGTCGTCCTCACCGGAGAAGGCGCGGACGAATGGCTGGCCGGCTATCCTTGGTACAAGATCGCGAAAATCATGGGTGCCCTCGACGGCATCCCCGGTCTTCCCCTGAGCAGCATCGCGCGTCGGGGTTTCCTACGTCTCAACAAGGTTCCTCAATACTCGCGCGACTACAGGGAGGATCTTGAAAAATCCGTCGGCGGTCCGAACGCGTGGATCGATTCCTACGGCGTGCTCGGACTTTCAAAACTCCGGCTCTACTCCGGACAAATGCGGGAAGTCCGCGAGCAGGCTCGTCCTTGGAAAAGTCTCGGGATCGATCTTGATCGGGCGAAACACTGGGCACCGCTCAACCGCAGCCTTTGGGTCGGCGCGCGCGTCACGCTGGCCGGGCATTTGCTCCAAGCGAAGGGCGACCGCGTGGCGATGCACTCGTCGGTCGAGGCGCGCTATCCGTTTCTCGACGAGGACGTTTTCGATTTCACCTCCAAGCTGCATCCGAAGTGGAAATTGAACGGTTTCCGCGACAAGCATCTGCTGCGGTTGGTCGCCGAGCGCTGGCTGCCGAAGGACATCGCCCGCCGGAGCAAGGTGATTTTCCGCGCTCCGTTGGACAGCTTTCACATTGATCCGGGACCGAAGTTCGTCGGCGAGTTATTGAGCGAGGAATCGCTGCGGAAAACCGGCTATTTCGACATCGAGGCGGTGAAACACTGGCGTCAGGCTTACAAACAGATGCGCGTTGGTTCCGTCCCGCGGCTCTCCATGGAAATGGGTCTCGCCGCCGTCGTCGCCACCCAACTCTGGCATCACACTTTCATCGACGGCTCGCTCGCCGACCTGCCAGTGTGGCAGCCAAATCAATAAGGAATGGGCAATTCATTCCAATGCCGTTAAGGATTCGGTTTCGATCGCTTGGTTCTTAATCCCGATAGGAATCGTAGATTTTAGCCCGGAGTCGAGCCTGCCTTGCGGAGGAAACCCCCGGGAACCTTGCAACCAGAAGCATTCGACCCCGGCAGCGGGTCGAGGAAAGCGCGGAGATCCGTGGGCGGTCGGCATTTCCAGCACGTCTTTCAGGGTGCGAATTCGTTGGGATTGCTATCCCGGGGTGATCGTCGCTATCGCTCCCCGAGACCCCGCGCTAACTTTTGTAATCCTTTCAGGATGAAGATTTGTGGCGACCGATTCGCCAATCATTAAAGGCATTGGAATGAGTTCCGCATCGCCGATGCATTGCGAAAGCTGGACGCCAAGCTAAAATGCACCGGCCACGCTTGGACGCTCCTTTCTCCCCCATCGCCCCAACGACAAGAGCATCGTCCCCCCTTACTTTTCGGAAATCCTGACCTCCAACCCCAAAATCCGCCCTTATGGCCGATTTTGAGACCACCTGGCCGGAAATGGGACCACAAATTGATTTCAATCTCCTGATTTTCAGGTAATTTGAATTCGTTCTGAGCGAGGTCCGCCTCCTCAAAACTCCAGCCTCAAAAAAGCTGGGCCACACGATTCGAATTGGATTCCGGGGGGAAATCAACCGAACGAGGCCTAAGCCGATGGCTAGTAAAAAGAGCGCGTTGCGAGATCCGGGGGGATATCCAACGCGCTCTTTTCTTTTGTGAATTTCGGCCAACTGCCGGAGGATTTGGAACCACGGGATGGAACGAATTCCACGGCTCCGCGGTTCCAGTTCCGCACCTATTCAGCAGACACCCTGCCGGATCGTTTCAAAATAGCGGAAACCACTCCCGCCAACACCAACAGCGCGCCGAATACGCAGACGATCGCCGCGCCGGACGGAAGATCCTGGTAGAAGGAAATCATCAGCCCGCCTACCCCGCCGACGAGCGACAGTCCGATCCCAACCGCCAGCCGCGCCCCGAACCGGCGCGCGATCAAAATCCCGCACACCGCAGGCACGATGAGATAGGTGAACACCAGCAGCACGCCGACGATCTGCACGAAGCTGGTGACGACCAGCCCGAAGGTGGCGTAGAACAGAAAGTCCCACCCCTTCACCCACATGCCCCCGGCCGCAGCTTCTTGCGGGGAGAACGACAGCAGCATGAATTTTTTCCGTGCGAGCCAGTGGAAAATCCCGACTCCCGCGAACAACGCCAGCGTCCGGAAAATTTCCTCCTTGGTCACCAGCAGGATGTTGCCGACGAGCATGTTCTTGATCTGCTCATCGCCTTCCGCCGAGAAACTCAGCAGGATCACCGATGCCGCCGCCGCAACGACGTAGGCAATGCCGATGATCGCCTCCTGCGGCACCTCTCCCCCGCCCTTGCCGGTGAAGGCGAACAGAGCGGCGGCAAGCACGGTGAATCCCAGCGAGATCCAGAACGTCATCGGTCCGGCGGGATCGAGGTGCTTCATCACGGCGAAACAGACGCCAAGTGAGGCCATCTGCGCCATCGCGATGTCGATAAAAATGATCCCCCGCCGGACGACATGCAGCCCGAGATAAACGAGCAGCCCCGGCAACAACACACAGGCCACCACCGGCCACATCATGACTTCCCACATGGTATCAGTTCTTGAGAGCTGCGGAAATGCGGGCGACGAGCACGTCGATCAACTGGACATACGTCACGGTATCCGGCAGTGCTCCCGGATACTGCGCCATATCGAGGACCTTCGCCCCGGTGGATGACGCGACCTTTTCCGCGATCTTCCGGTTGTGGAAGGGCTCTACCAGAATCGCCTTGATGTGCTTCTCCTTGATCAGGCCGATGACTTCCGCGAGGTGGGCGGGCGACGGCGGGACTCCGGGTTTCGGCTCCATGAAGACGCTGATTTCAAATCCGAAACGGCGCGCGAAGTAGAGCCAGTCGTCATGATAGGCGGCGAGCTGCTGGCCGCGGTAAGGCAGCAGCGCGCGGCCCCAATCCTGGAGCTTCGCATCGATGGTTGTATCAAACTTCCTTCCGTTCGCCTGATAGATCGCCGCGTTCGCAGGATCCGCCGTGGCGAAGGCCGTGACGATGTGCGCGGCGACGGCCTTGGCGACGATCGGATCCACCATGAAATGCGGATTGCCCGAGGCATGGACATCGCCACCAGCACGGCTCAGTGTGGCGGGCACTTCCAGCAGACGGATTCCTTCCGACGCCTGCACCCGGCCGGGAGCGCCGGTCTCAAGCTTAGGATTGCGCGCCGTCTGGAGCAGCGGTGGCAGCCAGCCGGCTTCCAGTTCCGCGCCACCTTCGATGAGGACGTCCGCGGTGCGGAGTTTCACGATGAAACTCGGCCGCGCGTCCACGAAGTGCGGGTCCTCGGTGGGTTTCGCCATGGCGGTGACGTCCACCTTGTCGCCGCCGATCTCGCGGGCGATGGCGGCGTAGTCGGGCAACGTGGTGACGACGTTGAGCTTGGCGTGCGCCGAACAAACGAGCGCCGCTAACAGGATGATGATTTTTGATTTCATGATTTTCGTTCTGTTGGATTCAATACTTATGGGCGCCGTGGGCACCGAGGCTGATTTCATACATGAGGAAGAGTGAGTCCTCGTCGCTCTCTGGCAGGAAGTCCGTGGACTTCAGGATGTCGTGGTTGTATTGCAGGCGGAGTTTCGAGAACTCGGAGGGATACCACGTCAGATCGGTGGAAACGCGGTAGCGGCTCTGGCGCGATGAATCGTCCGTGATGGCGGAGGCGTCGTTGTCTACGTAATCGCCACGCAGCCCGGCCGCCCAGCCCTTGCTGAAACCCCAGACGACCTGCGAGTAAACGCCCCAGTCATTGAAAGTTTCCGCAGCGGGGAACGCATCGTCGAGGCCGCGTCCGGCCTCGAAGCGGCGGAACATCGCCTCGCTCTGCCATTTTACGAAGGGCCAGCCGCCTTCCGCATCGGCGGGTTTCCATTTGTAAAACAGATCGATGCCGTAGATCTGCGTGTTCGTGTCCTCGCCGGTGTCGTTAGGACCGCACGCCGCGGAAACTCCTGCCAGCACGGTCTGCGTCGGCGTCAGGTCGAACGAGGTTTCCAGCCGTGGGGTGAAGGCAAGGTCCGACAGTCCGTCGGTTTTCCGGTCGATCGTCGGCCTGCCGAAGAAGGTCCCGTCGTCGCCCGGATTGCGGAAGGAATAACCGGTGCCGCCCTGGCCGTTTTGCACGGCAAGGAGCGCCTGCGCGTAAAATGGCAACGGCATCACCCAAGCGAGCTGGCCGCCGACGCCGCGAAGGCCGTCAGGCCCTAACATCATCCCGTTCACCAGCGGCGCGTCGATGAAATCCCATGTATGCGGATGCCTCGGGTTGTTGCGTCCGAACGAGGTGAAGAACTGCCCGCCCTTCGCCTGCAGCCCGAACGGCAGCGAGGAGGTCTGGCCGAACGCTTCCTCCACTTCGACGGAGCTTTCGTTATCGTTATCGAGTTTGAAAACGATGTTGGCCGCTCCCTCGAAATACGGGTCCACCGCACCGTCGAGGGCGAGCTCCACATTGCGGGCGTTGAAGCCGTTCTGCTGGGGATCGTGGTCGCCGACTTCGAGCTTACTCAGATCGTCCGACGATGAGGCGGCACCGACGAAAATCGCGTCGAACGAGATATTGAGGTAGCTGCCTTTCGACGCTCCCCCGCTGCCGCCGATCAATCCGGGCGCGGGAATCAGGCCCGGTGTCGGTACTGCGGCCGGCGAGTTTGCGATGACGGCTGGATCAGTCGTCGGAAACAGCTCGCCCGCCGGTGGCATGGACGGTGGAACAAGCGCCGGATCGCTGGTCGGAAACGCGGCTGGCGAATCCGGCAGCACGGGCGGGTTGTCGGGTGCCGGAGGTTTCAGCGCGGCGATGAGCGACTGTTGTTCGTCGATCTGTTTTTTCAACGTGTCGATTTCCGCCTGATGACGGGTCTGGATTTCCTGGATGCTTTTCTGCATTTCCAGGAGTTGTTTTTGGATGACTTCGTTAGAGGCTGGTTCCTCGGCGTGGAGGCGGAGGGAGATGAGGATGCTGGTGATGAAAATGGGTACGGATTTGCGAAAGTACATGAGTCTGCATGATTGAAATGAGCAAGGAAACACGGCGAAGGCCGCGTGGGTCAGGTGCGAGGACAAACGCTGTCCCCGCGATACGGATTCATTCGATCAGGCAAGCGCCGGCGGCCCGTGTTCGAGCAGGCTGCCGCAGAGATGATGGGGCAGCGGATGGCGGGCTTCTGCGGAGACTACCCCATTGCCGACGGACACCGGGTGGAAGTCAGGAGCGACGACCGGCACAACCACCGTTAGGTCGATGGTGCCGGATTGGAACTCCGTCGAGACACAGTGGTGGTCGCAATCGTGCGCGTCCGCGTGGAAGTGCTCGTGCAGATGCGACGAGGAGGCCATCAGTCCGATGACGAAGACTTGGAAGACCGCAAGCCAGACCAAGGGCGCGAAGTAGCGCATCCATGGGGTTTGGCGGACTTTGCACATCATCTCGCAGGAGCCCCTATCGACTACGACGGCGCATGGCAACAGGATTCCCGTGACGGTTCTCGAAAATCCGGGCTGCCGAGAACTGTGCTTGGCATCCGCACGGTGGCCCGCCAATTTACCCACCTATGTTCGACTCCGCCCGTTATGATGGTCGCATGCCTTACCGGCGCTGCGGTGATTCAGGTCTGCTTCTGCCCGCGATCTCGCTGGGGTTCTGGCACAATTTCGGCCACGTCGATGATTTCGAGGAAGCACGCCGGATCATGCACCGCGCGTTCGACCGCGGCGTGACGCACTTCGATCTCGCAAACAACTACGGCCCGCCTCCGGGCTCGGCGGAGGAAAACGTCGGTCGCATCCTGATCGAGGATTTCGCCAGCTACCGCGACGAACTGGTCATCACCACCAAGGCCGGTCACGACATGTGGGGCGGTCCCTACGGCATGAACGGATCACGCAAGCACCTGCTCGCCTCGCTCGACCAATCGCTCAAGCGCCTGCGCCAGAGTTACGTGGATATTTTCTACTCGCACTGCCCGGACGAGAACACGCGATTGGAGGAAACGATGTCGGCGCTCGCCACTTCCGTACACAGCGGCAAGGCACTCTACGTCGGGCTTTCGAAATACCCTCTCAAGCGGCTGAAAAAAGCGGTGAAGATTCTCAAGGATATGGGCATCCGCTGCCTGATCTATCAACCGCCGTATTCGATCCTCAACCGCTGGCCGGAGACCGAGGGCATCCTCGACTATCTGTTGGACGAGGGCATCGGCTGCGTCGTTTTCAGCCCGCTGGCCCAAGGCATGCTCACGCCGAAATACCTCACCGGCATTCCCGAAGGCTCGCGTGCCGCCCGCGCGGACAGCCCGTTCCTCGACGCGGAAAAAATCGCCGCCCAGCAGGACAAAATCCGCGCGCTCGGCGATCTCGCCGCCGCCAACGGCATGCCGCTCAACCATCTCGCCATCCAGTGGACGCTGCGTTCGCAGGCGGTCACCTCGTCGATCATCGGAGCGCGCACCGTCGCGCAGTTGGACGATTCGCTCGACGCGCTCCAGGCTCCGATTCCGGACGAGGCGATGTGTGCTGCGATCGACGCCATCGCGCCCTGCGTGAAGAAAAAGCATGCGGAAGGCTGATTCCTCTCTCTATTCCACCACCATGACCTGGAACGACACCTTTCTCACCCTCTTCGACCGCTGCGCCGCCCGCTTCCAAGCTGGCGATGTGGATTTCGAAAGCTATTACACGCCCGCCGATCTCGCGTTTCTCGGTGAAATCGGCTGTCAGCCGCGCGATTTCTTCGATTTCGTCGAGGACTTCTGTGGCGAGGGCGTGCCATCCATTTCCACCGCGCTGCTGGTGGCTTCCGTCCGACGGGATTATTTCCTGACGGTGCAACACGGGAAAAAGAGCGGCAAAATCCTCACCCGCGACGACATTCCGACCTTCGGCGACGAACTCGAAGGCATGGTGTATCTGCCGCGGATTCTTGCGAAGGCCCGGGCGAAACTGCGCGGTGAGCTGGATCCGGACCTCATGTATGGCTGCGGTGGTGACCGGCGTTTCCTCCAGAACCACGGCGACATCCACCCCGCCGATTTTCTCCGCCACGTCTGGGCCACCCACGACGATGACCAAAAGCTCGCCGCCTGGGTGAAACAGCAGATGGCCTGAGAAACTACGGGCTTGCCACCTCCCGGCTCCCGCCCTATCCCACCCCGCACAAATCATGGCCAGCACACCGATCATCAACCTCCGCAAGGGACACGCCGTCCGCCACAACAATGAAGTCTGTCTCGTGATCGATCACGAGCTCAAGACTCCTCCACGGATGGCCTCCTACGTCCAGATGTCCATCCGCAGCGTGGCGACCAAGAAGGTTTTCAACCTGCGCATGACCTCCAACGATTCCGTCGAAGGTGTTGTGCTTGAGCGCACTCCGCACGAATATTCCTACAAGGATAGCAGCGGCTACCACTTTCTCGACCCGAACACCTACGAGGATGCCGTAGTTTATGAAGACCTCATCGAAGGCGTGAAAAACTATCTCATCGAAGGCCAGATCTACAATCTCATGGTCGCTGACGGCATTGTCGTCGCAGTGGATCTTCCCCTCTCGATGGTCATGACCGTGGCCGAGTCCTCGGAAGGCGTCAAAGGCGACTCCGCGAACAACGTTTACAAGCCAGCCGTCATGGAAACCGGCCTGATCGTCCAAGTTCCGCTGTTCATCAACGTCGGTGAGAAAATCAGCGTGAAGACTGAGGACAACAGCTACCAAGGTCGCGTCAACGACAAGTAAGCGGCGCTTCCACCCGCTCCTTTCAAAAGGCGGTCCCGATTCCGGGGCTGCCTTTTTTGTGCCCGGAAAGCGGGAAATTTTAAAAGCAAACGGGCGGTTCCAAGTGGATCGCCCGTTTTTCGTGGCGGTAGGGATCGGACTAGCGGAGTTCCAATTAGTTAAGAAATATTGATTTCCGCTTGATCTAAACCACAATTTTTGAAAAACAAGGCGCAACATGAAACCAACTCTGCTGTTCGCCACGCTGTCCATGGTTTTCGCCTCCCCTTCCTTGAGTGCAAAATCCGAGCTGGACATCCTTCGCTCCAAGTGCGCCGAGCAGGAGCGACAGATCCAGCAATTGGAGCAGGACAACTCGAAGTTGCGTTCCGGCATCTCCACCCCGCACACGCCAGCCTCCAAGCAGAATGAAATCGTCGAGAGGCCGGCCCAAGCTTCCCGCCCGGAGGACGCGACCAACCCGGGCGTCACTCCCGGCAGCACGAACTACGTCGTGAAGGCAGGCGACAGCATCGAAAAGATCGCCCGCAAGGTCAGCACTTCTACCGAAACACTCGCCAAGGCCAACGGCCTGAAAGCGAACTCGATCATTCAACCGGGCCAGAAGCTGAAGGTGCCGAACTCCGCAGCAGTCGCCTCAATGAAGGAACCCACAGCTCCGGCCAAGGCTCCCGAAGTCGCCACCGCGACGCCCGGAAAAACTTACACGATCCGCGACAACGACACGTTTTCCAGCATTTCCCGGAAACAGAAAGTCTCCGTCGCCTCCTTGATCGCCGCGAATCCGAAGGTGAAACCCACCGCACTGCGCACCGGCCAGGTCATCAATCTCACCAAAGGCTCACCCGCTCCCTCGGCAGTTGCGAAAGCTCCCGAGCCAGCCAAACCAGCAGTTGCCGCGAAATCCCCGGCTCCAACTTCGAGCACCCCGGTGATCGCCTCGAAAACTCCCGCTCCAGCCGTCGAGAAAACCCACACTCCGGCACCCGCTCCATTCGCCAAGGCCTCCGAGCCGAAGCCTGTCTCCGCGCCAACTCCTCCAGCCGTGGCGAAATCGGAACCCGCCGCACCACCGTCGGTCCCGCAAGCCGCCGAACCATCCCCCAGCGCCGAAAAGAAAATCCACCCCATCACCATCGACGGAGAGATGACCTACGAGCAATTCGCCGCCAAACACGGCACGAACCCCGAGCGACTCAATGCCCTCAATGGACTCGATCTCAGCAACGCAACCGTCTTGGCCAAAGGATCGGAACTCTACGTTCCCGCCCAGCCATAAGCCGAACGAACCGGTTCTTTGGGACACACCCAAGACGAAGAAAACCCGCTCCGGAGGTCGCCTCCGAGCGGGTTTTGTTTTGGATGGGATTGTTTAAATCAAGGGAGCGGCGAATCCGCCCGCCGGGTCCATGCGCGGGCTTTCCATTGACGGGTCGACCGAAGATCGCTGCTCCTCAGTAAGCGAATGGATCGCTCATGGGGGTGCGGGGAGTGGGACGCGCTCTCCGGATTTCGTCCGGATTAAGCGGGCGAGTGGCGATGACCCGAGATTCACCGCGGAACGGGGTGGCTGGCGGCGGGGTTTCCATCTGTGACTCGTGTTGGCTCGGTTCATCAGTGATAGTGACCGGTGTGCCGACCACCACCGCGTCAAACAAGGTCGAGACGAAATCTTTCGGCATCCGGATGCAGCCGTGAGACGCCGGTTCGCCCGGTTGCGGGATGAGTCCGCCGTGCATGCCGATGCCGTAGCTGGTGATCCGCATCCAATAAGGCATGGGGGCCGGGACATAGACCATCCCCTTTGGCACAGGAGTGCTCGGTTGCGCGTCGCCGTTGGTCACATTGCCAAACTCATCCTCGATCCAGCCGTAGCTGCCGGAATGCTTGTCGGCGATTTTCTCGGTGATCGTGTATTTCCCGGGCTTGGTGTCATGGCCTTCCTTGCCCGTCGCCACATAGCACCAGCCGATGTCGCGGTCGCCCCGTTTGAACTCGGCGATCTGGTCCGTCAGACTGATGCGGATGGAAACCCTGCCCTCACCGCCGTCGTCGTGCCACTGGTGGAGCACTCGGTTGGCACGTCTTACAGGTGAGCCCCCTGACGTTGCGCAGGAGGTGATGGAAAGCACCAAGGCCAACCCCGAGAGGGCGATGAGTGTGGAGGAAAGCAGGCGGGTAGACATCGACAAATTAGGATGGATTCAGTGAAAGCAGGACACGATGTCTCTCGTATCTCCGCGGAGCCTATACCCGGGGAAGTGGGGATGGTCAAGACCCGGTGACAAACAGGCCAAGTCGGAAAATTTCCAACCGGCCTTGCGTTTACCGACTTCATGGCCTAACCACGGCGCGCATGATTCGATTTTCGATCTTTGGAATTCCCGTGGAGGTGCAGCCGTTTTTCTGGGTCGTCTCCGTCCTGATGAGCGGCGGGCTTTACTCGGATTCCAGGGAAGGGCTGCTCGCTGCGGCGCTGTTCGTGGTGGCGGCTTTCGTTTCCATCCTGATCCACGAGCTCGGCCACGCGCTCACCGGGCGCAGGCTCGGCGGTGGCTACGCTAGGATCGCCCTCACCGCGTTCGGTGGCCTCGCCTTCAACGAGGGCGGCCGTTTCACCCGGCAGCAGCGCTTCTGGGTCGTCGCGATGGGACCGGGCGCGGGGTTTGCGTTTCTCATTGCAATTATCGCCGGGCTTTCAATCGTATTCGGGGCCGGCGACGTCATCGCCTACACCCAGCAGGTCCTTTTCCGGTACGCTGCGCCGTTCCAGTCGGATGCCTTCCTCAATTTTCTGCAGGAAAAACCGTTCATCCATCTGTTCATCCGCCATCTCCTGTGGATCAACTTCTGGTGGGGAATCATCAATCTGCTGCCAGTCCTTCCACTCGATGGTGGCCGCATCACCGAGCTCTTCGTCCGCCCGCAGAAGTTGGTTTATCAGATAGGCATTGCCGCCGGTGCCGCAATGGCCATGTATGCGTTTCTCTCGTTAGGATCGCTTTACACCGCGGGCCTGTTCGGATTTCTCGCCTGGCAGAACTACAAGGCCATGCAGGAAAACCCCGGGCAGTGACTCACCAGAAAACCAGCCGCAGCCCGGCGATGATTGAGAAAATCACGATCATCCACTCAAACGCCACCTGAGGCACCCTCCGGATCAGCCATTTGCCGCCGAGGATTCCCAACACTACGCCGGGCAGCAGCCGCGCGTTTTCCAGCAGGCTGTCCTGCGAGATGAGCGCCAGCCGTGCGTTGAGCGGCACCTTGATCAAATTGATCAGCAGGAAAAACCGCGCGCCGATGCCGATCAGCTCCATTTTCGGAATCCGCCGCGCCATCAGGTAAAGCTGGATCACCGGACCCGCCGCGTTCGCCAGCATCGTCGCAAAGCCACCGAGCACTCCGGCCCCAAGACCGAATCCATGCGATTGCGCCAGTCGGTCGAAAAACTCCGGCCGCACCCGCCGCAGCGCCTGCAGCGCCACCATCGAGAGCACACACACACCGATCACCCGCCGCGAGTCCGCTTCGGAAATTTTCCCCAACATCCACCAGCCAACCATCAGGCCCGCCAGCGTCGGACCCAACATTTTCCACACCGGCCCCCACGATCCGTGTTTCAGAAACGCCGGATACGCCATCAGGTCCGCCGCAATCAGCAACGGCAGCGCCAACCCCACCGAAGCCCTCGCGCCGTAGATCTCGGCTAACAAAACCACCGACACCATCGAGATCCCGCTGAACCCCGCCTTCGACAGGCCGATGCACACGGCGGCTAGCAGGGCGATCGCATAAACAGACGGGTCCGACAACATGTCCCCGCAAACCATCGGTGGAACGCCTGACCCGGCAAGCACAAAGCGAACCGTTCATTTTCCGCCCTAGCAGTGATTTCCCTTGTGCTGTCCGGCCGGTTCCGCTAGTCCCACTGATAGTTATCGGATCGTTTCCGCCATCTCAAATTCATCGTCCCCCGCTTCATTTTCAAAATCCTCCGCTCAAATCCGTTTGCGCCCGCTCAAACTCGTTTTCGACCACTTCAATTCCATTTTCCCCATCTCAAACTCGTTTTACCCCATTTCAAACCCGTTTCCCTCCCCTCAAATTCGTTTTCCGCCTCTCAAACTCGTTTACCCCCCCTTTCATCCCCAGCATCTCCCCTCAAACCCGTTTTCCCTCTCTCACCACAAAAAACAAAACATCGCCTACCATGAATAACGGCCAAATCAACAAAACCAACGCCTACCAAGCCACCAACCTTGTCCTCACCGACGAAAACTTCGCACTCATCTGGAATGACATGCCCGCCTTCGTCAGCGGCCAAGTCAGCCTCGCCGGAAGCATCAACGTCCTCGCCGCCCTCGCCCAATCCCAAGGAGCCGTGCTCAAAGGCATCACGCTGGATAAAAACCGGCTCAAGCTCTCCCTCATCACCCGCACCCTCATCGTCGCCGGTGCCGCCGGATCCTTCGCCTTCGAGGCTGGAAACCAAACCCTCGCCGCAAAATTCGCCGTCAAGGAAGGCGAATTGAAAACCATGCGCGAATCCCTCCTCGATGACGCCGCCCAAGCCATCCACGACGAAGCCGAAAAACTCGTCACCGCCAACCCCGCCAAAATGCTCGATTACAAGCTCACCCCCATCCTGCTTGCCGATCTCCAGAGCGCCGTCACCGCCTACAGCGCCACCCTCGGCACCCCGCGCGCCGCCATCTCCGGCCGCACCGGCATTACCGCCGCCATCGCCGCCGAAATCGAACGCGCCGATGCCAACCTCGAAAACATCCTCGACCGCCTCATCCTCCAGTTCGCCGCCGATCACCCCGCCTTCACCACCGCCTACGCCAGCGCCCGCAAAGTCATCAACGCCGGCGGCGGCCACTCCACCGAATCGAAATTACCCCCAGTTCAATGATCCGGGCGGCGGCAAATCAACGAGCCTAATAAATCAAGCATCCGCTCGGAACTGTTTTGCGAGCAGGTGCATTTTTTAGACGGCGGATTCAAATCAATTTTTTCTCCATATTTTGTAACGGCGGATTTGAACGCCCATCAAATTACTTTCCCGAAAATTCGAACGCCTCGTCAAGTATCAGCTTCGATTCCTTATCTTTCGCAAACCGCTCGTAAACTTGGGAACGCCTCCACCGTTCTTTCGATTCATCCGATATGGACAATCCATAAAAAGTAAAGAGTATCTTTCGCCGGACACTACGCAGCTCCCTTTGCTGCCTGTTTTTCAGGTTGTTGTTTTGATTCTCGGCAATTCGATCCAAATACTCTTGCCTCAATTTTAGATCCACGATCGCATTTGGATTCATACCTGCGGCGGCCTTTGGCGTGCCAACAGGCGGCCTTACGTTAAGGCAAACCGGAAGATCCTTCCAATCTTTTACAATAGCACGGTTTACCTTATCTAGAAAAGAGTCAATAGCCCGCAAGGTTGTTTGATTTACGTCAGAAATATTCATGTCTTTAGCAATTTGATAGCCTAAAATTGCCACAGCAACCGCTCCAGCATCTGCAATATTTTTTTCCGCGTCAAGAGATGGCGAAAAATCAGCCGTCGCAATCACTTCATGAAATTGCTTCGCTTTTGCCTCCAACTCCACTACCGTGATCTTCCCTGCCAACTGATCAAGAGATTGTCTTATTTCTGAAATTTTAAGGCTTTCAGATTCAGCACCAGTCGCCAGATCAGCGATAACGATACTCACCCATAGGGAGGAAAGAATCAGATCATATATCTTTTCTGTTTTTATGGTATTCTTGTTGCAGAAGGGTCAATTTTTTTGTCATTTTCAGAAAGTTTGACCCGCAATATTTCCCTGCTTTTTCCCTCTTGCGTGAATAATTCCGTGACCTGTGCATTGCTTAATTCAGGTTTGTTTTTCCAAGTTTTGATAAATGAAAGAAATGAAATCAACATTTCTCGCCCCATTTTCAGCCTCGATTGTTGACCGTTTTTCAAATTCTTCGCCTGATTGGCTGCAATCGCATCAAGATATTTTTGCCGGTATTTTTCATCTTTGATTGCCGCAGGATCCATCCCCGACGCATACCCAGCTTCACTAGCAGGCGCACCAAGTGGTGGTGCAACATTGGCCGTAACCGGTTGCCACTGATAATTCTCTTCGTATTGCGCATCTATTTTCGACAGAACCGCTTTGTAAAATTCAGCCAGAATCGCAAAATCCTCACGTGCTGACGCGCCTTTTTCCTGAGAAATCAGACTTAACAGAGTAAGTGTGAAAGTTACGGCCGAGTCTATTTCTTTGTCAACGCCATCATGAGGAGAGAAATCCAAATTTTCAATTACTTTTTTAGCCTCATTAGAAATTTTATTTAAATTAAATGGCTTGGAAGCGTCGATTTTCTTCACATCCTGACATAATAATTCAAGTGCCTTGATATTGGTTTTTTCGGAATCTTCGCCTCTCAAGGCAAGAGTTGAAATTGCGAATAATACAAATAATTTAAACTGGTTTTTCATGGTGTTCTTTCTGTTTGTTTTCCCATTTTTTCGACCCTACTCAATCCAGAACTATCTATCAACGTGTGCAATTGTGTCCTGTTTCCTAAAATGTATTCCTGCCCATCACCGTTTTTAATTTTCCACCGCACCTCTATATCCCATTGGTAGGTTCCATATGCCCATGGAACGCGAGCGCTTTCAAAATGAGCTTCGTCCTCCCAAGTATTTTCAGGTGAAAGGTCAATCCAAAGCACGTTCGGCGTGTGATTTGGTGGCGTATGTGTTGCATAAAATCCATGTATATTTGACGTACCCTTGTCGATTTCCTTCATCTGAATATTGTAAAATGACACATCAGTAGGTTCAGTGGTAATTAGTAACATCATGCCTGCTCCCTGTTGACCAGAAGCATACGGCATCTCACTTAATTTCACAGCGCTTTCTGACTGCGGTATCTCTACCTCATAATTCCGCTTCAAGATAGTTCCATTAACAGAAACCTCAACGCAAGGGTTACAAGCCGCCTTGCCTGCTCTCAACGCATTTATCACACCAGTAGTCATCAATAACTTACTTGAACCCTGATTACCAGTCAATTGCCATTGTGGATCGAAAGATGAACTTGCCGGTTTAACTGTCAAAGAAACATCTTCGGCAACTCCCAATTTCATGCGCGCGCGATTTGTTGGTGAAGTTGACAAAGTTTCAGTTTTAAAATGAAAGATGTTTAAGGTTGCATTTTTTCCATCCGCAAAAAAGGCATCACCTTCGTCATGAACTCCAAGCATCCCAGACGGATCCTCAGTAATGACTGCGATTGCCGGATCCGCAATGGAAGTCGATGGGAATTCCAGGGTGTAGTCATAGTCCGGACTAGGATCATCTCGGTAATCCGGATCGGTGCCGATGTGGGTGAGGGTGACTTTATATTTTGCTCCCGCAGGTACATTGAAAGTCTCGATTTGCGTTTCACCGTAATTTCGATTGCTGCGATAGCGCGTCTGGGTATTTGTATCGCCCTCAAGCGGTTCAAGGGATACCCTGTATTTCTCCGAGTGACTTTCGCTGTGGTCGCCGAAATTCACAGTTACCGGAACCGTCGGTGGCGGTGGCGTGGACGGGCCACCAGGAATCCCCGGCGTGCTTGATGCATTTCCGGCCGCGCTACCTGCATGTTCTTCGAAAAAGTCGCCGTAACCATCACCATCGGTATCGGCATTGTTCGGGTCGGTTCCAATTTGATCTTCATCCGCATTAGTCAGCCCATCTCCATCAGGATCGGCATCCGGATCATTAGCAGGGTTGGCATCGGTCCAGTTCTTGATCAAGGCCGGGTAGCCATAGAGAATCTCCCAGCCATCACTGAGTCCATCACCGTCGGTATCAGGCTGTCTTGGGTGGGTGTGGTGAACATTGTATTCCTGAGCTGTGGTAAGACCGTCATAGTCGGGATCACCTGCCCATGGGAAGCCCGAAGAATCAGCGACGAATGGATCAAATCCCTTGTCTATGAAGACGAACTCCAATTGGTTAGCCAAGCCGTCCGTGTCAGCGTCAAGCAGTCCATCCGACACGTCGGTCGGATCCAGGAAATGATCCACTTCCCAGTCATCCCACATCCAATCTCCATCACTATCTATTTTCAGAGGATTGGTGGAATAAACCAGCACCTCCTCACCATCGCTGAGCGTGTCCTTGTCAGAGTCCCACCGGTAAGGATCGGTCCCATAGGTGATGACCTCGGCGTAATCGTTCAGGTCGTCTCCGTCCCCGTCTGCATAAGCGAGACTGGTAAAATAAACGTACAGCTCATCACTATCGGAAAGTCCGTCTCCATCGGTATCGGAAAGACGGGGATTGCCCGCATACCAATATTCATAGAGATTTTCCACGCCGTCGCCGTCGGGATCTCCATTCGCTCCGTTGTCCGGGTTGATCGAGCCATCGTCTCTTGGGTCAAGATTGTTTGCGATTTCCCAATCATCGCCCAACCCGTCACCGTC
>Ga0209512_1000427_pt1 | contig 71318 bp, 69 predicted proteins | sample frozenSSSSmetaG_FD_184142 | JGI IMG/M metagenome (GOLD analysis project Ga0209512, IMG submission 184142) | Glacier valley bacterial and archeal communities from Borup Fiord, Nunavut, Canada, to study Microbial Dark Matter (Phase II) -... | ecosystem: Environmental > Aquatic > Freshwater > Ice >...
GTCCCGTCATCCTGCAAAACCAAAAATGCTGACAAAGAGGAGAAAACGGTAATCTTAAAAGATAGAAAAGATATAAAGCTAAAGTTCAGGAACGATTCGATTTTTCGTCGTCCGGATTTTGAAGGCGATAACTGGCATACGACCTGGGCTTCCGACGGCAATCAATATGTGCTTCAGTGTGATGGGCAGGGCTATAATACCCAGCTATGGCGTCTTAAGGGCACGCCGCGGGATTTTAAATTTGAAGCTGTGACTTCGCATCCCGGCCCCAAAGAAAAACCAAGAGAACGTTATTATGGATTTGGGATTTTAGGTATAGGTCCTTCCATTTACCATTTTCTTTCTACTCCCGACAGGTGGTATTTTGACCCACCCTGGAAATTCATAGGTAATAAACTTATTTATTCTTCTGATACGGGCCATACCTGGAGAAACCAGGACGGTAGTACTCCCGTTGTTTTTGAAGAAACAGCGCAACGTACTAAAAATAACATGGCCTTTTTTAATGAGAAAAATGAAGCCTTCTCCTTGCTTACCATGCTTCAAATGGGTAAAGGATATGAACAGAATAAAGATGGTTATATCTATGTCTATTCACCCAATGGGAGCGTTGAAGGGAACATGAACCAGTTGGTCATGTTCAGGGTGCCCAGGGATAATCTGAGGGAACACAGCGCCTATGAATATTTTGTTTCAGGGCAGGAAGACGGTGATGCACAATGGTCCAAAAATATTGATGACCGCAAGCCGGTACATGTTTTTCCAAAAGGATATGTAAATACATTAAAGCATCCCTATTCATGGCATCCCAGTGTTGTCTATAATAAAGGACTCGATCTGTACATGATGACCAATTGGGGAGTAGGAACCGATAGTACAGGATATTGGTTTACGAAACCTACCTATCTCGGCGTGTGGGTGGCTGAAAAGCCATGGGGCCCCTGGAAACAAATACATGAAGATAAAGCCTGGTTCCCTCCCGGCGGTACTACCGAAGGGCAATGCTATCAGCCGCAGATAATGCCCGGATGGATCGCTGAAGATGGAAAGTCTTTCTGGCTCGCCTGGACACAGTATCCAAAGGGGTATTATTTCCAGGTACAGCGGGTGGATGTGGTGGTGGAATAAAAGTCAGGAAGAATCCATTTGTAAAAGAGTGTAGTGAATAGTATAAGTATAAGCAGTCAAAGTAGTCGCGGTATTTCTATACTGCAACTACTTTAAAATGATCCTCGTAAAAAAACCATCACCTGCAGATACGTCAGTACTATATAATATTCGCATATTTATTACTGTTATATTCTGATTTATAAAAAAAATACCGTGAAAAATTTTCTGATTACAATCCTATTTTTTCTGTCATTGAGCGGCCATCTGCAGGCACAAAAACCTCCTGACATGTTAAAAGTAGATGGAGGGATCTTCAACATGGGCGATGCAAAAGGTACGGGTGAACCGGATGAACGACCCTTGCATATGGTTACCCTTAAACGTTTCAGTCTGTCGAAAACTGAGGTTACTGTGGCGCAATGGAGCGTTTATTGTAAAGCTGTTCAACGTAGTATGCCGGATGCCCCCGTGTGGGGATGGAAAGATGATCATCCCATTGTCAGCGTTAGCTGGGAGGAGGCAGTCGCTTATTGCAAATGGCTCAGTTATAAAACCGGTAAAAAATTTAGGTTGCCCACCGAAGCAGAATGGGAATACGCGGCGAAGGGTGGTAAAAAAAGCAAGAAATTCCTATTCAGTGGCAGCCAGGAAATCAATGATGTTGGCTGGTACCGGAATAACAGTGATGGCACTACACATCCAGTCGCGCAAAAGAAACCGAATGAACTTGGCCTTTATGATATGAGTGGCAATGCCTGGGAATGGTGCAGTGATTTTTTGGAAGAATATAGCCCTGGTCCAGTCACCGATCCGGCCGGAGCGGCGACCGGAACTTTTGTTTTACGCCGGGGTGGCAGTTGGGATGATGCTCCTACACGAAGCCGTTCCACTTACCGCATTGGTAATAGTTTCCGGAGAAGCTATCACAGCCTTGGTTTCCGGCTGGCTATGTCAGAATAAGTAATGTGCCATTGATTTTACAGATATTTAAAAGGGGAAATTTTAAAAATATGAAACCCATAGCTACTATATTATTTGTTTTTATACTTCAGTCAACGCTGACCGCACAAAAAACAAACGCGATTGCGGATATCAGGTTTGATTCAAACTATCTGCAAATAGCCAACAGCGTAGGGGATGAATGGGCGCCTACCTGGGGCAGGGACGGACACCTTTATTCCGGTAATGATGATGGATCAAATTTCGGTGGCCTGAAGAATAATAATCTTGCATTCGGAAAACTGGAAGGAAATAATCCATATCAATTGAAAGGAATCATCATAAATCCAATGAATGAATACGGATTTGCCGGTGAAAGGGCAGCCGATAGCGCAAGCTGGAAAACAATGAACTCCTATAGTGTCAATGGTATCCTGTACATGTTTGTTACAAGATGTCTTTATCCCGAACAATCAGGTGATAAAAAGAACCGGCATATTTTCAGAAGTTCGAGTATTATAAAATCTGCCGATAATGGCAAAACATGGACGAGGTCTGAATCAGAAAATTATAATAGGCCCATGTTCCCCGGGAAAAGATTTGGTGCACCTTATTTTGTATGGTATGGAAAAGATGGCGAAGGCACCGTTGATAATTCCGGTAAATATGTCTATGCTGTTTCAAATAATGGTCATTTTGAAAGCGGGGATAATTATATCATCGGCCGTGTACTGAAAACAAAGCTGCCTGATCTCCATGCGGATGACTGGACATTTTTTGCTGGTGGCGATGGAAGGAATGATAAAAACTGGAGAGCTTCAATGGATGATGCGGTTTTCATCCTGCAGGATGAAAACAATTGCAGTATGACGGGTATGACTTATATACCCGGATTGAAACGTTATATGATGGTCGTATGGCATTACACAACCTATAACCTGCGCACAGATCCCAGAACGATCAATGATTTTTATGAAGCGCCTCATCCCTGGGGACCCTGGACAAAATTTAAAACCATGGATACCGGTGAACTGGGATGGTATGTTCCGGTTATCGGGCAGAAATTTCAGACCAGCGTCAATGCCCGGACCGTTAGATGTTTTTTATATCCAACAGGGAATTACCAGAAGAGTGAATTGTATAAACTCAATTACATTCCGGTTACCCTGTCAACTGAACCACTCACTCACCCGCGTGGAAATTATGTTGGAGGTAAATAATTAACTGCCCGGAAGTGTGCGGCGGTCGGTGCTGCCATTACTGGCATGATTCCTATTGCAGATGTACAATACGAAAAATCTGCACTGAGCCCCGTTGGTGAAGTGCCGGATGAAGAATACCTGATACCTTTTGGTGTAGGTGCCATACGAAGAAAAGGTACCGATATAACAATCATGGCACTACTGCTGATGGTTTATAAAGCAATGGAGGCCGCAGCTATTCTTGAACAGTAAGGTATCAACGTTGAAGTAATTGATCCGCATACACTGATGCTGTTTGATTATGAAATGGTAATTGGATCTATACAAAAGACAACGAGGCTGATGATTGTGGAAGAGGATACAAAAAGGAATGGCTGGGGTGCAGAAGTGACAGACACTATTGCCGAAGATGCGATCTTTTATCTTGATGCTCCGGTCAAAAGAGTTGCTGCATACGATGTTCCTATTCCCTTCGCGCCAATTATGTAAAATTATGTTGTGCCTTCCGCTGGAAGAATTGCTGAGGCGGCAGAGGGCTTATGAAATTCTGATAAAATTTAAAAAGGAGATATGGTATTAGTTTCAATGTTAAGTCTGATGAATCATGCGCTTGCAAACAAGTATGCAGTAGGTTATTTTGAAAAAGTTAATTCAATTGTTGCCGGTTGGTTTATCGCGGCCTTTATCCAAAGGGTTTTACCATCCCAGGCGTATTGACTATGATTTAGTATTTTATTTCCAAGTTTTGCGTTTATTAATCTGGCATTTACACCTTTTAATTCAAAGACCGGATTTACACACCATTCCACAGGCTTGATAGTTATTGTTATTTTTTTATCAGTAGCCTCAAGGCAAAAGGCTCTCCGTTCCTGTGAATATATTTCCGTACCGGCTACAGCTCCTTTTAGTTCAAGCTTAGCGGGACGGGCAAAACTTCTTGCGGTATTTAACAGGGTTTTGTCACTGGCATCTGTCATTCCAATCAGCCATGCATACGTTTCTTTACGCATTGTTTTTAAAACACCCAGAGCATCTTTGGTTATCAATGTTTCACTATGTAATGGTTGGGGTCTTTTTGCCGCCCAGGTTAACAAAGAGTTATGTGATGGCCCGGACCATATGGATTCATTGATCGCCCGGCCGGTATTAAAACCCTGGCTCAGGGGCCAATGCCCACCCCAGTAAGCCGGAGTTACGACCTGTCCTTTATCATAAAATGGCCCGAAGGCGAATGGTTTTTTTAGCAGGAGAGGATTAAAGCTAAAGGCGGCCAGGGGTTCTTTCTTATGAAGCTGCATCCGGTAAATACCGGGATCTTCAATTTTCTTCCAGGATGTATCTTTTTCCGGCAAACTGATCTCAACCTTCCTACCTGAATTCAATGAAATAATATTCACCGGTTTTTCAGGCATAATATCAAAGGGTATTGCAGCCTGAGATGCCAAAAGAATAAATTCAGCGACCTCATACTCAGCTTCAGGTATGCAGGTCAGTGTCAATACCCGGGTACCCATACCATCTGGATAAAAATAATAGTCTTCCTGCGAGAAATCTCCATTCACTTTATAATTAAAATCACAGGATTGATAATCCCAACGGACATGTACCCTTGAGGAGGTTGATTCAATAATTTCTACCTTACCGTAACGAAGTTCTTTATCCATAAGGGGTTCCGGGCAATCTGTAAACCCTGTATTAGGTGAAATCCGTTCAGCCCATTCATAACTTAAACCTGTATTATAACGACTTGCCCAGATGGGAATATAACTGGAACCCCTCCAGAAAACCCATCGGGATCCATTTGGCAAAAAAATAACATAGTCTTCTTTTTCAGTAGTCCAGGCTTTTGTATAACTAAAGGGAATATTCTTTCCATTGATAATATTGGTCACCGGGGGGTCGTAACGCAATTTTGTTTTCACCGCGCCAAAACTCGGCCATGCCTGTTGTTCGGGTACAATCATCACACTGATTTGTTTTTTCCAGAGTTCTTTGCCGGTAGTATTTGTAATTACTATATTCAGCGTATCATGATCCGATAATGCAAAGTTTTCTGAAAGTGCCAGGGTGCTTACCATTTTTTTCCCCTGGTTTAAGACTATGTTGCTATTTACTTTTGCTGCCGGTGCGGAACCATACCATGCAGTTGCGTGCACCGAAGAAACTTCTTTTGTGCGGCTTATTACAGCCAGACTTAGATTTGCTTTTTGACCATGCTGCAATAAAAGCCAGTCAGCGGGAACCAGAATGGCTCCCAGATCTATAGGATTAATCACTTTATCGGGTTGGGCAACAGCGTCAAATTCCAGGGAGGAAAGTGAGATTTTCCGGCGTGCAATTTCTTTAATCTTACTATACGTTTTGGTAAAAAATAAAGCCACCTCGTCTATATTTTCGGGCAGTTGTTTTCTTGCTTTAAAAGGAGCAGCGCCGGAAAATTGTACGGGCTGCTGGTTTATTTCTTTACCCCGCAGGTACGTTATCATTTCAAAAGCTCCTTCAGGAAGTTCGGGCCAGTCAATTGTTATGATTGCTTCAGAGGAATGACCAACACGGTCCAGATGGAATGGCGGTCTCCACGGATGAACCGGACCGACTTCGATATTCACACTGTTTGTTTTTTTTGTTGTGGCGGGTTCCTGTCCCTGGGCCTGAAGAATCTGATAATAAGCTGAGGTAAACAAAAGGACAAGGAGAATGAAAGCTTTCAACCCGTAGTTAAAAAGCCGAAGTTTGTTTTTTTTCATACAGAAGCCATTAAAAATACAAAAGGAGCTATATTTAAATTTTAATCCGTAACAGGAGACAGCTGTTGGCCTGTTCAACGGTAAAGATGATTAAAAAAATTAACTTGTATATACAACATTAAAAATTTATTTTCCTTCCACTTGTTTATATAAGAATGTTAAGAAATTATTACTTTATCGGCTACACACAACAAGCTTAACCCTTACAAATGCGTAAAGAAGAAACAACCCCTCTTTATAAAAAACTCATAGAGGATTTCAAAAAACTGATAGAGGACGGAAAATATAAGCAGGGAGAGCTACTGAACTTTGAAAATGATCTTTGCAAGACGTTCACACCACCCGGCCGACGGCAAGGCAGGCTTTAGCGGGACTCACCAATATGGGCTATATCATCCGGCAGCAGGAAAAAGGGCGGTATCGTGTCGGAACCCCGGAGGGGACTGGGAATACTGTCTGTGAGCGTGGTAACTGCAGGAGTTAGTGATCAGAACCTAAAGCCTTTAAGGCGGGGGTGGCCACCAGAGCTTAAAAATTATGGTCTTTGCCTGGATGAATATAAAAAAATAATGTCTTAAAAATCGAAATCAGCAGTATTGATGTAAGTGTACTTGCCATTGAATTGTGCGGAGCTCTTTTTTCTAAAACTACAGGAACTCAGATTCCTGTTGATAGGGGTAACGACAGGGTTATTTAAAGTATTCAATACATTTCTGAACCCTGCCTGGTTTATCCGGGAGAGGGATCCCTGTCACAAGTACCTCTTAACTGCTTTTATACTCCTGCCAAAAATTTACTTGTATATACAGGTTGATTTGCGTATTTTTAGTGCTATATATACCTGTTGCAACGCCCGGGCCGCCCGGCTGCTTTATATAATTCTTTAACGATTGTAAATTCTTGCAGACATGAATGCCAACAAAAGTGTTCCCAGGCGAAAATTTATTGCAACCGCTTTCATAGGAGTATTAGGTACGCTGGAAGTCAGTGCTCTGGTAACGTCCATTTCACAAAAAAAAGGAAACGAGCTATCAAAGGGATTGTTTCCATCGTCCCCTTTACTTGCTTCAGATACCTTTCATGTCATCCCTCATACGCATTGGGAAGGAGCGGTCTTTGCAACCCGGGAAGCTTACCTCGGTATCGGTTTGCCACATATTGTTACCGCATTGAAATTATTAAAGGATTATCCCGAATACCGGTTTACGCTCGACCAGGTAAATTATATAAAACCTTTCCTGGAAAGATATGAAGAAGAGGGAAGGGCATTTCGTCAATACGTATCTGAGGGCCGGTTGGAGATTGTGGGAGGAACCGATACGATGCATGATACCAATATTCCTTCGGGTGAATCTATTGTACGCCAGATGTTATATGGGAAAACATATCTCCGTAAAGAATTGGGGGTAGACGTAACCGTAGGATGGGGTATTGATACATTTGGGCATAGTGCACAAATGCCACAGATATTAAAACTCGCAGGTTATAAATCACTATGGTTTGTGCGCGGCGTACCAAACAGGCAAATGGCCTCAGAGTTTTTCTGGCAGGGTATTGATGGTACACAATTACCCGCTTTCTGGTTACCGCATTCCTATGTCATCATGGCGCGGGTACCCGACAAGTTCAATGACTTTAATGAATTTGTAAAAAAGAAATTTGATTCACTGACATCGAATGCTGGTGACGGGAAAGACAGGGTTGGCTTAGCGGGATGGGATGTAGAGAATCCGCAGGAACAGCTTCCTGTGATGATGAGAGAATTTTCCAAACAGAAGGAGGCGCCATTCCATCTTCGTTTTTCAGTGCCTTCCGAATATGAAGCCACCATGTCAAAACGAACTGACAGGACAACATTTACAGGAGAATTTAATCCAATCTTCCAGGGTGTATACAGCAGCCGCATCGAACTGAAACAAAAACTCAGGGAGGCCGAACGCTTATTACTTACCGCTGAAAAATTGGGAGCTTTAAATAATGTATTGGGAAACCCCGTCAATGACAATGATGTATGGAGAGCCTGGGAACCTTCTTTGTTTAACCAGGCGCATGATCTGATGTCTGGTGTAATGACAGATCATGTATATGCTGATACGGTGCGGGGGTACGATTTTTCCCAGCAGCTTGGAGAAGAGATTGTTGATAAACGCCTTGATTTTCTTGTTTCACGCATAGATACTAGCGGCGGGGAAATTCCATTGATAGTATATAATGCGCTTGGCAAGGTCCGGACAGATGTGGTTGAGACCGATATCGCCTTTGCAAAAGGAGATATAAGGGATATTGAAATAATTGACGCCGGTAATAAAACAATACCTGTAGAAATATTGACTGCTGAAAAATATGATGATGGTTCATTGCGGCAGGTTAGAATAATATTTATAGGCAAAGACATACCAGCAATGGGCTATGCCGTTTTCCGCGTAAATGGATTACAGGCTATATCCGGATTCAATGAGGCTAAGCAAACCTCTGCGGAAAATATACTGGAGAATGAATTTTATACCATGAAAGTTGATTTGTATAGTGGCAGTATCACGAGCCTGGTATTAAAATCAAATCAATGGGAAGTACTGAAGGATGCGGGCAATGTAGTGGCTCGTCAGTATGATGGAGGTGATTTCTGGGAACTGTACCAGAATCTCAGGGATGGCATGGTAGCCAAAACCACGAAGCAAACACCTCCCACAGATTTCAAGGATCGGTTGAGTAAGGAAGGTCGTTACCGAGGTGAAAAAGGAGTGATACATAACGGCCCCGTATACTCGCAATTTATGGTGGCGCATAGTTTCGGCACCGAAAATAAATTTGCTACCACCGTAAGGCTATATGCGGGCATGCGTAGGATTGACATCAACACGAAGATTCATAATATAGAGAAATACGTGCGTTACCAGGTAATGTTTCCTACTACTATTAAGGATGGTAAAAATGTACATGAAATTCCTTTCGGTTCAATTGAACGACCTGCAGGTATAGAATTTCCCGCGCAAAACTGGGCTGATTACAGCGATGGGGAAAAAGGCCTGGCTGTACTTAACAAAGGCATTCCCGGTAACATCACTACGGAGTCAACCATGATGTTATCATTACTTCGCTCTTCCAAAATTGAGGATTATGGTTATCAGGGCGGTTATGAAAGGTGGATGACATCCGATACAGGGCTGCAGATAGGCAAAACATTGTCGTTTGATTATGCGCTTGTTCCCCACGAAGGTGACTGGCAAAAAGCAGCAGTCTATCAGGATGGACAGGAATTTATTAATCCGTTGATTTGTCATAAATCAACCGTTCATAGAGGTAAAATGCCTAAGCAATGGAGTTTACTGGAAGTGTCTCATCCGAATGCTATCATCACTGCTGTAAAGCCGGGACCAGCCGGTACAACTATTGTGCGGTTATATGATGCTTCGGGAAATGCAACCACGGGTGTAAGCATTAAATGCCGTGCAGCTATCAAATCCGCGCACGAGGCTAATCTTATTGAAGATGATATGCAGGTATTGAAAGTTGAAGATAATGCAGTGCGGTTTGACCTTGGCGCGTTTGAAATTAAAACATTCAAATTGCAATTGAAGGCTTTGTAGACTTTCATTTGGCATCAACGAGGAATTTACCACCGCATCCTCTCACCTCCGGCTGGAAAAGCGGAAGCGTTGACCGGAGACATTAATGTCAATGCCAGGAAAGTCTTAGCATCTATTGGGTACTGATGTACTTAAACAAAATGGAGTGGTTGAATTTATTACGCTACAAAGTAGCGCCGATAGTGATTTGGGTGTTACATTATCCGGGAAAGGAAAATATAGGGGTTTGTTTACTGGAATGGAACTTAACCTTCACGGTGAAACAAAATTATCACCCTCCCCCTTTTTACAGACATATTTGTAAGAAACAACTGTTAAGGGTCTAAAAAAAATATAGTATGAAACGGATTAGCAGTATTATTTTATTCGCCGCTTGTATTATTTATCCTTCAGGAATTATTTTTTCACAGGTAAAAAATGACAGGCTGGATATTCCTGATTCACTGATCATGGAAGCGTATGAAAAGGCTGCTACGCAGAATGTTCTTGCAGCGGTTAATCCAAAAATATTTTATGGCTATTTTTCAGTATGTGCAGATGGCCTTGGTTTTGGTTATGGTAATACGTATCCGTCTTTGGATGGACACCAGATGAGTGACGCCTTATTGTGGTTGGGTAGGATAGATGTAGTGAAAGCGAACTGGACCTATGTAAAAACATTTCAAAAGCCCAGGGGAGAATTACCGATAGCTATTCTTCCTGCAGAAGCTGGGAAAAATATTGGTCCGGCCGGATTTCAATCACCGGTTGATTCCAATGGTGGGCTTTACCGGCATTGGGTACCCGGAGATCCATTGCGTGCACTTGCTGGTACCACGTTTATCCAGAATGCTGATGTTATTTTCCGTTTCACGCATGATCTGGCCTGGCTGGCGAAGGAACTTCCCTCTGTGAATCTGACTGCTGATTATCTTGCGTCAATGGTTAGCGCTGATGGAGCTGTAGGAGGAGCGGGCTATTATGTCGAAAGACCAACTAGGGTGGAATGTGATGGAGTATCACAATGCCATGCTGCGGAAGCATTTTACCGGCTAGCGGATTTAAATAAATTATCTGGTAATAATAAGGCAGCAAAGAAATATGAGCGGCTGGCCAAACGGATTGAAAATAACTTTCGTAAAAATTTCTGGGTTACCAATCATTTCGCTGAATACATTCATCCGCGAAAGGGAATAATCGCCAATCACGGGTTAACCGATGTTGACTGGAGTGCTATTGCAACCGGTACAGCTACGGCGGAACAAAAAGATATTTTGTGGCCACAATTAAAAGAAGAAAAATTATTTTATTACAATGGTATGCCGACCGGTATAGCCACACGGCCAGGTACATATGAAAAATGGGAAACAACCTATGCGGATAACCAGGACCTGGCAGCCATGGGAAGAGTATGGTATATTGAATCATGGGCGAGAGCGAATATGCATGACGGCCAGGGATTGATTGAAACGATCCGCCGTGTGAGTAAAGAAGGCCGTGATAGTGGCTGGTACTGGCGTGAACGCTATAATGATAAAGGGGGCTATGGCGCAAAAAAGTATAATGAATATCCTGCCAATCTTATACGCATCATACAGCGGTTCCTGTTTGGTGTAGAACATGGATTGGATGGAACACTGTTTATCGCTCCTACTGCACCTGCTCAGTTTTGGGATAAAGGTTTTGGACAAACATTATCATGGGGAGATTCCCGGATCTCTTATACCATGAAGCACGAACAGATTAAAGGAAGCTATACCGGTAAAGCAGATCAATTCTTGTCAGTACGCTTCGAACATCCTGTTTCAAATAAAAATATCAAAGCAAGTATAAATGGAATTGCTGCGAAGGCAGCAGTAAAAGATGGCTGGATTATTATTAAGCTTCCCGCTATGAAAGATAATGCCCCTTGTCAATTTGAATTGGAGGATTGTAAAAATGGTTACATGAAACAATATTGAATTGTCGGTAATATATTTTTTTATACTGACAATCATTGGTACCTTGTATATACAAGATAATTATCTTATTTTATTTGTCGGTTACTTGAAATAAATTATTGCATTGCATATGATAAGATTTATCCTTTTTTTGATCATTGCCAATCCTATTTTTATTTCAGCTCAAACCATCCCCGCAATAACCAACCCGGAGGAATATGTGAGTCCGTTGGTGGGTTCTGATTCCAAGGTTGATTTATCCAGCGGTAATACCTACCCGGCAATCGCCATGCCGTGGGGCATGAATTTCTGGACACCCCAGACAGGTAAAGCCGGGGATGGATTTATCTATATATATAATGCTGATAAAATCCGTGGTTTTAAGCAAACGCACCAGGCCAGCAACTGGATCAACGATTACGGACAATTCGCTATTATGCCTGGCACCGGCAGGATCAGATTTAATGAAGACGACAGGGCCAGCTGGTTTTCACACAAGTCAGAAATTTCCAAACCTTATTATTACAGTGTGTATCTGGCAGAATCAGGTATAACCACAGAAATAACAACTACTGAAAGGGCCGCGGCTTTTCAATGTACGTTTCCACAAACTGACAGTTCGTATCTAGTGATTGATGCATTAGACAAAGGCTCTTATATTAAGATCATACCGGAAGAAAATAAAATCATTGGCTATACCACAAAGAATACAGGATCGGTGCCGGACAATTTTAAAAATTATTTTGTCCTGTATTTTTCCAAAGCTTTTTCGGGCATGGCCATATTTAGCGGCGATAGCCTTCAGAAAAATACATTAGAAAAGCAGTCTGACCATGCAGGTGCGGTTGTTGGTTTTAAAACAGTAAAAGATGAACGAATCTATGTTCGTATCGCTTCTTCCTTTATAAGCTTTGAACAGGCCGAACTCAATTTAAAAGAAATAGGTAACGATGATTTTGAAACAGTAAAACAAAAATCAAAACAAACATGGAAGAAAGAACTGAGCCGTATTAAAATTGAAGGCTCAACCGAGGACCAGGTCCGTACATTTTATTCATGTCTTTACCGAACCATGCTTTTCCCCAGAAAGTTTTATGAAACAGATGCATCAAATAGAATAGTGCACTACAGTCCTTTTAATGGAAAAATATTGCCGGGCTACATGTATACGGATAATGGTTACTTCGATACTTTCCGGGCCTTATTCCCTTTATTGAGTATCTTATACCCTGATGAATACCGGCAGGTCATAGAAGGAATGGTGAATGCCTATAAGGAAAGTGGATGGCTGCCGGAATGGACAAGCCCCGGTCATCACCGGCATGTTACTTTTGGCGCTTATTCCGCTGCTGTTATTTGTGATGCTTATATTAAAGGCATTCGTGGTTATGATATCAATACGTTATACGAAGCTATCTTGAAAAATACGGTAAACGAACCACCGAAATCTATTTCTTCTGTCGGACGCCTGGGCGTTACTTACTATAATGACATCGGATATGTCCCTTATGATGTGAATGTGAAAGAAAATACTGCCCGCACATTAGAGTATGCTTATCTTGATTTTACTATTTACCAGTTAGCTAAAGCGTTACAACGGCCCAAAGAAGAAATTGCACTTTTTGCCAAACGTTCCCAGAATTATAGAAATCATTTTGATCCTTCTACAGGCTTAATGCGCGGGAAAAATAAAAACGGACAATTTCAATCTCCATTCAATCCTTTCAAATGGGGCGATGCTTTTACGGAAGGTAATAGCTGGCATTATACCTGGGCCGTAGTGAATGATGTAAATGGATTGATCAACCTGATGGGAGGTAAAGAAAAATTCATAAATAAACTTGACTCTGTTTTTATACTTCCCCAGATTTATGATGACAGCTATTATGGCAAGGTAATTCATGAAATAAGAGAAATGCAGGTAGCTAATATGGGTCAGTATGTTCATGGCAATCAACCGATGCAGCATGTCATCTATTTGTATAATTATGCCGGCCAGCCCTGGAAAGCGCAATACTGGGCAAGGGAAATTATGGACCGTCTGTATAATCCCTCACCATCGGGATATTGCGGTGATGAAGATACGGGGCAGACATCGGCATGGTATATTTTTTCAGCATTGGGCTTCTACCCGGTTACGCCTGGAACAGACCAGTATATCTTAGGTGCTCCTTTATTTAAGAAAGTTATCATTGAACTCACAAACGGGAAACACATACTCATCAACGCCAGTAATAATAGTAAGGATAACCGGTATATCACTTCGCTTTCATTAAATGGTAAGGTATACACTAAAAACTGGATTGGTCACACAGATCTTATGAATGGAGCTGTATTGGATTTTAAAATGTCAGCAACGCCAGATAAAAAAAGAGGTATCCATGCAAATGATGCGCCTTATTCCTTTTCATCTCTTAAATCAAACTAAATCATGATAAGGGTTCTTATGAATAGTAAATACCTTATCACTATTACAGCAGTAGCTTCACTTGGTGGCTTGCTTTTTGGGTTTGATATTGCAGTGATATCCGGAGTACTGCCTTTTGTACAAAAACAATTTTCATTATCTGTCGCACTGCAGGGTTGGTTTGTTTCTTCCGCATTGATTGGTTGTATAGCTGGTGTTGCTTTTTCCGGTGAATTAAGCGATCGGCTTGGGCGTAAAAAATTACTTGTGGTAGCTGCATTGCTTTTCTTTCTTTCAGCGTTGGGATGTACGTTATTGCCTTCTTCTTTCTGGATAATCGCTGCTCGTATGATTGGAGGTGTAGGCATCGGAATAGCATCAATTATAGTTCCTCTTTATATTTCTGAAATTGCTCCTGCTGGGATACGGGGGAGGTTGGTGACGTGCTACCAGCTTGCAGTAACAACGGGGATTTTATTTGCTTATCTCACCAATGCAGGTTTATTGAATTTTTCATTAAGTCATCAGGAAACGCAAGCGGGTGGAATCTTGAGTTTTTTATATGTAACTGAAGTATGGCGTGGAATGTTCAGCGTATTGTTGTTGCCATCATTATTTTTCTTAACAGGGTTAATATTAGTTCCTGAAAGTCCGCGCTGGCTCTTATTAAAGGACAGAACTGAAGAAGCAATAACAATACTCACTAAAATCACGCATAATAATCTGCAGGTGCGTAACGATGTTTCGGAAATTTTGAAAAATTTAGAAACAGAAAAAGGAAATTACAAAGAGTTATTGGAACCAGGGATGCGTAAAGGTTTAATGATTGGTCTCTTATTGCCTTTTCTATCCCAGTTCAGTGGTATTAATGCCATTATATATTATGGCCCCACGATTTTGAATAATGCGGGTATTACCATGAGTAATTCATTATTGAGCCAGATTATTTTTGGATTAGCCATTGTAATTTTTACGTTTATTGCTATCTGGAAAGTGGATAAAGTCGGTAGACGTAAGTTGTATTTGATCGGAACGGTTGGTGCCACTATAAGTCTTTTCCTGACCGGGCTTTGTTTTTACCTTGGATATACAGGGTTCTGGTTATTGTTATGCGTGTTGTTGTTCTTAGCAAACTTTGCATTTTCAATTGGTCCGTTGAAATTTGTAGTTGTATCAGAGATATTTCCGAATAAAATTCGTGGGCGTGCCATGGCTTTAAGTATTATGGTCATGTGGATAGCAGATACCATCGTGGGGCAACTTACACCTGTTTCGCTCAGGGAATTGGGTACTGCAGGCACCTTCTGGTTTTTTTCTTTTTCCTGCCTGGTTGGCTTTTTTGTAATACTGAAAATGTTGCCGGAAACGAAAGGCAAATCACTGGAGCAGATTGAAGATGTCTGGAAAGGAATACATTAAAAATACTTGGATTACCGCCAGCACTGTTTAAAGTATGGAATCAAAAATGGATATTTTATAATGAAGAGCAATTATATACCTGTTGGGAGAAGAAGTTTTGAAATAAAAATTTCCGATTAAAAGCAGTCTTTTACCTCCTTCCTTGATTCTTAAACATATTACCATAATATCGGGGCACAATTACTAAAAAGGGATCCAGAATAAGGAGGATGCCATTGTGATCCAAACCAGGCCGATTTCGGAAGGGCTACTATGGTATTTGAAAAAGCTGAAAGCGATTAAATTATATACAATAAACATATACACCCAGGCTACTAATAGCCGTTTTCCAACTCAATTAAAGCTTTATGCAATTCGTACTCGCAAAAGACTGGTGCGTGTATTCAAATCGGTTTTCGGTGATGGGGGAGGTTCCTCGAAACTAAATTTGGTAATTGGATGGTTTATATTTTAAAAGAATTAAAGGAAGGTGATCATAGTGTGGGTAACTTAAGGTTTGAAACATTTGACCTCAGATCTGCCCTACGACCGGGCTGTGGACCGCGAGCCTTCATACAACTCATATTCTAACAACCTGCAGTCGATGGTACTGGTGTAGAATTCAATTTTTCGCTTTGCTTTGAGTCCTATTTTTTTTGCGAGCTCCAGGTTGCCAGTAAAGACATATCCCAGGTATCCCCCGAGCCTCTTCTTCATGAAATCACCAATTCCGGCATACGTGGCTTCGAGCGCGGCAATATTACCCAGCCGTTCACCGTATTCGGGATTGATTACCATTACTCCTTTCTGTCCCTCAGGAACAGGAGTATCCGAAAAATCACAGACGCTGAAATCTATCAGGTCGGCGACACCGGCCGCAATGGCGTTTTTTCGAGCATTTGAGATCGCCTGGCCGCTGTAATCGGTTGCAATTATTTTGAGCGATGGAACGTCGAGTATCTGATCTTCAAGGCGACGATCTTCCCGCAGGTATATCTGTTCATCATATCCCAGCAAATGCATGAATGAAAAGTTAGTTTTGAATAATCCGGGTCTGCGGTTGGTAGCGATCATTGCGGCTTCGATGGCAAGTGTTCCGGAGCCGCACATGGGATTGAGAAATACGCCGCTTTTTTCCCATTCGGTGGCCATAACAACAGAAGCGGCCAGCGCTTCAAGCATTGGCGCTCTCCCGGGGAACTTGCGGTATCCGTGCCGGGCGAGCGACTCACCCGAAGTGTCAACGAACACTTCCGCATCGTTCTGTTTCCAGAAAAGGTGGATCACGGCTCCGGATAGTTCAGAGCCAGTTGGCGGCCGTTCGCCTCTAACAGATCGCAACCGGTCAACAATGGCGTCCTTTACCCGAAGATTGGCATACATGCTGTTGTTGATCGTATCATTACTTACATTACTGGTGACAGAGAAATAGGTATTTGGAGGAAGGACGTTCTCCCAGGGATAACCCAGCAACTCATTAAATACTGCGTCGGCATCCGGAGCGTTGATTTTTTTTAGGCTGAATAGTACCTGGCTGGCACATCTGAGATTAAGATTTAGCCTAATGCAGTCTTCCATAGTTCCCTTAATCCTGACGCCCGTGACGAATACATCGTCCGTTACGAATCCAAGTTCACGAACTTCTTTTTCAAGAAAAGGGGTCAATCGTTTGTTACAAGTGACCGTTATAGCGGATGAAATGGTAAAAAGGTCCATTATCGCGAAGGTACTTCGTAATAAACTGTGCATGCACAATTATGGCAGTACATACCAAAGAGCAATCTCACATCAAACAGATGATGCGGACGATCCAGCGCGGCGCAAATCTTTCCTGCATAAAGGTCATGTAGGGAGAACACAGACATCTCTGAAAATCCGAATGCTTCTTCTACGATTTGCGTACACCCATCTAAGTCGCTGTTCTTCAATATTTTCAAAAGTTGATAAATGTAGAATGTCTGAATAAATACCTTGCCAATATTATTACTACCAAATTGCTCTGATACTGTAATGAAGATAATGATGAAAACGATATCATAGGCCGGAGAAAGAAGCCATCCGGCATCCGTCAGAAGAAAACCATGATTTCTTAAATGATCGCCTGTGTTCTTTACACAAATGCTGAATACAATTCTTCTCCATAATTCCTCAAGATCCCGTTTCACCGCTACTCCATTTCTGGTGATGGATTCAACGAGTTCCAGGTAGCTTGCACCAGCAGATCTTTCTCCATCGGTATACCCTAATAAAGTCATCGCAGAAGCAAAATGAATTCGCTCATCTTTTTCGGTCCTGTCGAATCGTTTGGTGAGGTAAGTATGGTACCGGTTATTAAATCGTTGAACCATTCCCAGCGAAATGTTTAGTCCGGCTTTTTGAGCCAATTCATTTACCACCATTTCCCAGGCACCCATTCTGTGACCATCAAAGACGCCAAGCAAATAATCTGACTCCAATAATTCCCTGGCAGTTCTCCCTTCACTTCTTGCCATTGCCGCTTCCCTTCGTTGCATTAAAACTCTGCCCCATCTATCAGGGCATGAATCCATGAAAACTCCAAAATTGACTTTTTCATCCCGCGGATAATAGGCACCAGAATATAATTGCAAATCCGGATCGAGTATTTGGGTGAAACCCGATTTCAACCAATCGGCAGCATATTCAAACGAGAATACTTCTTTGCCCTTTCCCCGGGTAACAGTCAGCGTACCCATCCCTGCCGGGTCCGTCAGACCCTGCCAATGGGCATAGACCAGTATTTTTTATTGCCAATAAGGTCGGCCGGCTTATATTGGCTCGTTCGGAAACTTGTTCCGCGCTGAATTTCCTGCGAAGCCTGGCCAGCATGATATTTTCACCAAATTCCTGCAGAATCCGCTTGATCGGAGGCAGCAGAGGAGCTTTCTTACTTTTCATAATGATAAGTATGTTTTACAAAAACATGCTATTTTGTAAATAATAATTTACATTATTCTTAATCCTCACCAGACATACTAACTTATTGAGAGTAAGCCCATAGGTCATTATTGTAATTTCGACTTTTCCTGGAGCAACCCGTATTCTTTTATTCCATATGTGTACTTTTCTGCTCCTTGGATTCCCAAATCTTTAATTTTACCTGAATTAACCAAAAAATGTATTCCACATGCCAGATTATAATCAGCTCCGGGAACTGTGCCAGAAGGGAAGTAAAGTTTCGACAGCCGTAATAGACGAGTTTATATTATACTATGCTGCCAAACGTGATAAGTTGGACCAGGAATTTGAGACCAGGATTTCCCGTTTCAGACATACTGAAAAAGGGATGCCTTCCAATTGGACCGGACTGATCAAAGCGCAATACATCGGGCATCGGGTTTTTAAGCAGAACGGGTTGATACCTAAATACCTGAATCATGCGGCCATTAAAGATCTTGACGCTGAACAGCAAAATTACCTGCGGCAAATGGCTGCCCATCCCTGGCGGTTTAGTTTCAGTGAAATCAAGGCCAATCCGGCCAGTGACTTTTATGAAATGGAAGATGTTTTTACCGGGGCGACTTATCTTTTGTATTCCAGGTCCGTTAGTCAGATTTTAAAGGAGCGCCCGGTATTGCTGTGGTTCAACCTTATTGGGTTCAATGATGACTGCTGGCAAACTTATGGTCCGGTAACGGGTTTTCAGAGTTTCGGCGCTGATGATATTTTCTTTTATGCAACTGAATTGAATGGTTCGATAGAAAGGGAAGTCGATTTGATGGAAGATATGGAAAACAATCCTATTCCTTATATGATGCTGATGATCGGATCGGATTATCCGCTTGTTCAACATGGGGCATTCGAGGTATTGCAGGTGACTGGAGAAAGTCATTCAGCCATATTTGATATGCAGGCACTGAAAAAAGAATTTCGACTTGAATATGCCGGGGGTGTATTTAAATTAAGTCATGAGGTTTGGAGTGAACCGCCGCATTTTGCAGAAGCTTATTATGAAGAAGAGCGCGGGATCATATTTTTGTCTGCACTTACAGATAGGGGTTATCTGGAGATGGCAAAATGCCTAAATGCGTATGCATTTAACCTGGCTGTTGACCCTGATATTCGTTTGCACCTGCCGATGTTAACTGTCATAAAAAAATTGCTGAAAAAGGATCTGGAGCTTAATCCTTACAGTCAGTTATTTGAAGTTAAAATATCAGCCGAAAGTGATTCGCTGATGAAGAAGCTCAACGAACTCATGTCAAGGGCGCTACCCTATATCAATGCCGGCAAAGAACCCGATATCGATGCATTGGCACAGGAAACAGGAGTTGATCCAGAAATAGCCAGGGATCTGCTTCAAAAATCGATGGACAGGATTAAGGGGTTACGGAAGTAAGACGGCACAATAACACCGGGCTTCCTTATTCAATTAACAGGCCAATCGATATGTGCTTCAATATATCACAAGGTCACCACTATAGATAACCGTTTTCCGTTTAATTATTCTGAAAGACAAGTATTGTTTCCGACTGCTGTGTATTCACCTAATATCCTCCGCACAGCAGGCTCATCACAAATTTTAGGCAGTAGCGGATTCGAATTGTTTAAAGGCGGTGGCGCTCCAGCGGATCGACCTATTGACCATTCACCCAGCTTTGAGAAGTAGACACCGCTTTCTGGTGGGGGATGAAGTCGCCTTTGTCGATTTCTTGCATGCTGTCATTGATCTCCTGGTTGTACTGTGCCGGCGTTACTGAGCCATTTTCCTGCATGGTATCCACATAATTTTTAGCGACCGATAGCAGCGATTGCTTTTGGGGCTGAGACAACTGTGCCCAGTATTGCAGGAATTAAGCTACTTAATGGGATCAACCTGGGTAAATTGTAACGGATTATCCCGGCAGCCGTAATAGATGGCCTGGTTGCCCTCACTGGTTACTTGTCGGGCTTCTGCCCCGGCGATGGCCGTGACCTGATGATTCCCCAGGCGGAATGAAAATTTAGTTGTCCGCGGATGTTTTGACTCTGGGTAGTGGCGTTCGATAAATTAAGGATGCCACCCACCGGAACGATATAGGTCAAAAATCTGGTCGACCGGTCAAGCTGACTGAACTGGTTGATGGTATTGCGTGTGGAGAAGCTTTGCAGGTCGGGGTTGTTTTCCGTCCGGCTGCGCTGCTGTTGGAACTGGTACTGCACGTCGATTTGCAGCGGCTTCAACAATTGATAGGTGAGGCCGGCATGGGAGAAGATTTCATCCAGGTGGGCGATGCTGCGGTTGTGCTGGTAATCATCGAGCGGAATTTGGCTTATTTTTTGGAGACTTTAATGTACCTTTTAAAAGAAGTTTAGTGGTATTTTAAATATGAATTATTTTCCGTTATAAATTTAAAAATCAATATGACATACATTCCTCAACCCGGCAGGTATGATAATATGAAATACCGCAGGTGTGGTAATAGTGGCGTTAAATTGCCTGCTATTTCTTTAGGCCTATGGCACAACTTCGGTGATAAAGATGATCTTGAAAATTGCAGGAATATCTTACATACTGCTTTCGATAGTGGTATTACACATTTTGATTTGGCAAATAATTATGGTCCTCCTCCTGGCGCTGCTGAAATGAATTTTGGAAAGATCTTTAAACAGGATTTTACTCCTTACAGAGATGAATTAATTATATCATCTAAAGCCGGATGGGGAATGTGGGATGGGCCTTATGGAGACTTTGGATCAAAAAAATATTTGGTCGCAAGTCTTGATCAAAGTTTACAAAGAATGGGATTGGATTACGTTGATATATTTTATCATCATCGTCCGGACCCTGAAACGCCTTTGGAAGAAACAATGGGTGCACTTGACCTTATTGTAAGACAGGGGAAAGCATTATATGTTGGCATATCAAGTTACCAACCGGAAGCAGCAGCACGAGCTATTGAAATTCTTAAGAGGTTAGGAACTCCTTGCCTTATACACCAACCAAGATATTCTATGCTGGATAGATGGGTTGAAGATGGATTATTAGATCTCTTACAAAAAGAAAGAGTGGGATGTATTACATTTTCATCTTTAGCGCAGGGTATTCTTACTAATAAATATTTACATGGAATTCCAAAAGATTCGAGAGTAGGAAAACATCTTGAAAATGGCGCCATTACTGAATCGCAGGTAACTGATACAGTGATAAATAAAGCTAAGCAGCTCAATGAAATAGCAATACAAAGAAACCAGTCATTAGCACAGATGGCGTTGGCATGGGTATTGAAAGATCAGCGCATCACTTCAGTAATTCTTGGTGCAAGCAAACCTCAGCAAGTAACAGATGCTATTGATGCCATTAAAAATTATTCTTTTTCTAAGGAAGAACTTGATAAAATTGAAATGATACTGGCCTAGTGGTAAGTTAATTATAATATGTCGTAAAATAGATATGTTTGTAAAACTCTTTACAAATGATACGTTATACCATTAAATTAATCAAAAGTGAAGTAGAAGAACTGATACGTATAATTAATAAAGGTTCTCATACTTCTCAAACATTTCGGGTGGCTTACATTCTTCTAAATTGTGATGAGGGAAAATATTCTGAAAAAGTAACCAATGATCAAATAAGCAAGGTATTAAAGGTTGGCATGCGAACAATAGACAGAGTTAAGAAAATATTTATTGAAGAGGGTTTTGAAGGGGTGTTGGAAAGGCGGCCTATACAACGCGATATTCAACATCTTTGATATCATGGGCAACAGCAAAGAGTATGAATTACTGGCGAGCCCTGGTTATGTGATGCACAGCCAGCTTGACTGCAGCGACAGATTCAGTAAGGTAACAACATACATCATGCGCAATTTCGATAATGACATTTCACTTAAGGATGTTGCATCTATTGCAAATATGGCCCTGAGCACATTTTGCAACTTTTTCAAAGAGCATTACCGCGTTACTTTTATAGATTACCTAAATAATATACGAGTAGGCCATGCATGCAAATTTTTAAGCGGGCATGATGAATTCCTCCGCCTGCTACTGTCATAAGTTTCAAAAAATTGCCGCCGTTGTAAGTCGAAAGCCGAAATCTCATTTGCATCTTCGGGCATGAATTCTTTGAAAAGTTTTTTTTAATTTTCGGTTAATTCTATTTCTTTTGTTTCTTCTGTCATAGTGAATTGTTCTTTCAATAATGCAGAATTAATTCTGGAAAATTTGATTTTGAGTAATAAAAAAAGGTCCAAATAAATATACTTGTGCCGAAATAAAATTACAAAGCACAAGTGGCGCTACAATAATAATGGTTGCCGCTGGTAAAAGAATCTCATTATAATGACTTAATTGTTCTCTATTTTTGTTGAACAAAAAGTTGCCGTACTGGGAAATTCGATTAGAGCAAGAAGCTATAAAAAATATATAATTAATAACAGATACAAAAATTAAGCCATGCTGATAATGCTCAGCTCCAAAAAGGAATGAAGAGCTATCGTATATCAGTAAGGAAAATTGAAGTTTAGAGCAACGTTCAGGTTACGGTAAGTTGATAGGTATAAGCTTATCCTTCAGGCAAATACATAGTAAGGCATTGCACATCTTTATCTTTCATTACCAAAAAAAATTATCTGGTTTCTCATTCTTGTCTAGCCATATCCAATGCAGCCTCTTCATGGCCTGCTAATTGCTCTTTCTAAGTCATCGTTGGTGTTATCACCAACGACATGAACGAATTGTAAAGCAGGTTTTATGATTAATGGAAAAATAAGCCGGAAGGATTTCGCATCAGTTGCGAAGTGCAATTGGTAAAACAGTCATGATGAAAACAAGCTAATTTAACCGAATAATTAAACATGTAACAAATGGAAGTAGCTAAAGTAGAAGGTTTCAGTGATGGCGTTTTTGGTGTTGCAATGACGCTGCTGGTTTACCAGTTGGTAACCCCTCGTTTTGATGAAAGAAAATCAAATTCAGAATTGCTGAACGAGTTAGGAAAGCTCTGGCCCTACTACCTGTCATTATTCATCAGTTTCTTTACCATTCTCATCATGTGGATTAATCATCACGGGATATTTAGACTGGTTGACCAGATTGATAGCAGGTTCATGTTTGCCAATGGCTTTTTACTTTTTCTCGTAATATTAGTTCCTTACCCTACTTTATTAGTAAGCAAATTTCTTTTAACTCCCTCCGCTAAGGCAGCATGCGCTGTTTATGCAGGTGGTTTCTTAATCATAAATCTTGCTTTTAACTGGCTTTGGTTTGCTGCAAGGCACAACCGGAAATTATTAATCGCGAATATTACAGATGAAAAAATAAAATCAGTTACAAGAAATTACCTTCTCGGCGTTCCTATATATTCGATTGCATTTGCTGTTGCATTCATCAATGCTTATGTATCGCTTACAATATGCATGTTGCTATGGGTGTTCTGGGCAACAAGAGTAAAATTGAATCCAGCATAAAATTTCATGGAATACAAATTTCAAAAGCCAGTTCACAGTACAATCGGCACTGAAAAATATCAATGCACGATTGAATGGCGCAATGGTAAATTTATTGTTGATGAACCCGAAACATCTGGAGGAAAAGATACTGGGCCAGACCCTTATACCTTGTTGCTTTCATCACTTGCATCCTGCACATTGATTACCATGCGTATGTATATTGAACGCAAGGGTTGGGATATTCCGAACATTGCCGTGAACGCAAATTTGTATCAGGAAACAAAAGATGATAAAACTACTACCATCATTGACAGTGATATTATATTTCTCAGTCCGGTTGATGAAGAACAGAAATTGCGGTTGCAGGAAATTGCAAAACATTGCCCCATATCAAAAATTTTAGAGAACGATATTAAAGTGCGGACTTCTGTTTTCAGGAACGAAGAAATTGAACAGAAAATAAAATAGGCTAAACAAAACAAACTAAAAAAGATGAAAAATTTAGAAAAAAAAGTAGCAATTATAACCGGAGGCGGTTCAGGTATTGGCAGGGCCATATCATTGTTATACGCCTCAGAAGGAGCAAGAATTGTTGTTTCAGATATTGATGAAAAAGAGGGCAACAAAACAGTTTCAGAAATAAAAGCAAAAGGCGGGGAAGCTCTTTTTGTAAAAGCTGATACTGCTAAACCGGACGACAGTAGAAATGTAGCAGAGCAGGCTGTTAAACAATTTGGAGGATTGCATATTGCGGTCAACAATGCTGGTATTGTTGGTCCGTTTAAGCCTGTGGGCGAATATCCTATTGACGGTTGGGATAAAGTAATTTCAATTAACCTGTCAGGGGTATTTTATGGTTTGCGTTATCAAATTCCTGCAATGCTTTCTTCAGGTGGAGGTAGTATAGTAAATATCGCTTCAATACTCGGTAAGGTGGCAGCAAAAAATTCTTCTGCTTATGTTGCTGCCAAACATGGTGTAGTTGGGCTTACTAAAGCAGCTGCACTGGAATATGCAGATCAGAAGATACGAATTAATTCAATTGGCCCCGGTTATATTAATACTCTTTTGGTTACCGAAAACTTTGATGATGCCGCTATGAAAGCATTGGTGGAACTGCATCCTATCGGAAGATTAGGAACTTCAGAAGAAGTGGCTGAGTTGGCACTTTGGCTCAATTCAGATAAAGCTTCATTTGTTACCGGGGCTTATTACAATATAGATGGTGGATACCTGACTCAATAATAACTTTTCAAAGCAAAGCTCATGTAACATCATCCGTAACACTAAATGATTTAATCAGGCGAGGTTATGTTTTCAATTTCAATATTAAAAGCAATGGTATTAAGTGTGTTGAAAACACCATCAATATTGAACCGGATGAATTAAATATAGATGAGGTATACACATTTTAATAAAGAAACACTTAAAATTTCGCTACCTGAAAATAATATCAAGTATATTCATCTAAGAGAACTCGGAGGACGAAGGAAAGCACGGCGAGATTTCATCAATACGAGTTGGTGTCATGCTGCTTTCAGAGAATATGCGGATTACATGGAAACGGATGCTTTTAAGAACACGGTAAAGGAACTTGAATACATTGCATGTAAGGAACGAACTGCTTATATGTGTTCGGAGGCTGTGCGGTGGTTTTGTCATCGGTCACATGTTTCAGATTATCTCAAGGTTAACGGTTCGAAAGTGATGCACATTATGGGTATCGGAAAAAGGTGAGGAGCATCCCTACACTTCACCCGCAACAAGTGTAAAATAGCGAATTGCGGTATGATAAAATTAAACAAGCATCCAGTGACTAAGAAATCGGATAGAAGATATAACCTGTATTGGTTGTAAATCATAAAATAGAAATAGCATCAGGAAATAAATAAACATGAAAAAAATTGCAATTAATGGGTTTGGCAGAATCGGAAGAGCTGCCTTGAAAGTAATTATGAATACTCCCGAATTGGAAGTCGTAGCTGTCAATGACCTAATGAACATTGATAATGCAGAATATTTGCTCAGGTATGACAGTGTTTATGGTAAATATGAAAATGAGGTGAATATTTACGATAACCATTTACACATCAGAAATAAAAAGATTTTATTTATTTCCGAAAAGGATCCGACAAAACTTCCATGGAAGGATCTGGATATTGATGTCGTAATAGAAAGCACCGGATTTTTTACAAATAGGGAGGATGCTGAAAAGCATATTCATGCCGGAGCTAAAACTGTGGTAATATCAGGCCCCACCAAAAGCAAGAACACACCAACAGTGATACACGGTGTAAATACCCAGGATGGGAAAACATCTATATTTTCATGCGCAAGCTGTACAACCAATAATATTGGCCCTATTATAGAAATTATGGATAGAAGGATTGGTATAAAGAAGGCAATTTTAAATACAGTTCATGCTTATACTGCATCCCAATCTTTAGTAGATGCTCCTTCAAAGAGAGAACCAAGGATGGGACGTGCAGCAGCAGTAAATCTGGTTCCTGCCTCCACGGGAGCGGCGATTGCTACAACTAAAGCCTTGCCCCACTTAAAAGATAAGTTTGACGGTGTCGCAATACGTACACCTGTTCCCGTAGGTTCTATTTCAGATATCACTTTTGTGGCTGCCAGGAATACTTCTGCTGAGGAAATTAATAATATCTTATTAGAAGAATCAAAAACTGACAGATACAAATTTGTATTATCTGTTTCAAATGAGCCGCTGGTTTCTTCAGATATTGTCCAAAACCCTTTCGCTTCTATTGTTGATTTGGAAATGACCAGGGTTGTAGATGGTGATTTAGTAAAAATTATGGCTTGGTATGATAATGAATGGGGATTTACCAATCAAATGATTCGTCAGATTCAAGAGATATAACAAACGTAGCGTACTCAAAGGAAAAATTGATATGGCTACTTTTGTAATAGAATAAGAAAAGCAATAGTTCCATACATTGCATTTGTTATAATGTTAGAAGTTTTGCATTTCTGTAATTTGTAATACTAATTAAATAGCACTGAATAAACTTTTATTGTTATTTTAAAAACAAATAAAATTATAGTATGATGAAGGCCCTGAAAAGTTTAATAATAACTACATCGAATAATAAACTGGCCGATACTACAAATAAAACAGGTGTATGGCTGGAAGATCTTGCTGCACCCTATTTTACATTAAGAGATGGAGGTGAATACATAACGATTGTATCGCCTCAAGGGGGACAAATACCTCTTGACCCTAAAAGTGAATCTACTGCTGCTGCAACTAAAAACACAATACGTTTTCAGGAGGATTCTCAAGCGATGTATCATTTTTCTCACTCTCTTCCGCTTAACGAAGTAAAGACAGAAAATTTCGATTTGGTATTTCTTTCCGGTGGATATGGGGCCATGTGGGATTTTGCAAATAATAAAATGCTGAAGCAAATTCTTGAAGATTTTATTCGTCAAAATAAACCTATTGGTTTAGTGGGTCATGGTGTTGTTGCACTGGTTTATTTAACAAAGGATAATGGAGAACCTTTAGTGAAAGGCAGAAAACTTACTGCATTCAGTAACAGTGAAGAAGAATTAGCCGGATTGAATGAGAAACCGCCTTTTTTATTAGAGTCGAGACTCATTTCACTTAGTGCATTATACAGTAAAGGACCTGATTTTACCAGCTACGTTGCGGTTGATGACAATATCATCACTGGCCAAAACCCTGCTTCATCTGTCGAAACGGCAAAACAATTATTGGCATTGGCACATAGCCTAAAAGAAATTAATGAATTTGAAAGCAGATGAGAAATCAGTTATCAAAGAAGGATTTTTGATGAACAAAACATTTATTAATATTTAAAAAAAAGATCTTACTTTAAGATTAAAATAAAGAACTAAAATGGAAAAGAGCCGACTTTCAAAAAGCCTGCAAGCAGCGCTTAACACTCAAATGACGAAAGAAGCCTCAGCTTCTCAAATTTACCTCTCTTATGCAGCATGGGCATCAAGCGAAGGATACGGAGGCATTGCAAATTTTCTATTCAGGCATGCCAACGAGGAGCGTAATCACATGATGAAAATTTTAGAATACATATTGGAAAGGGGCGCTAAAGTAAATGTGGAAGCTATACCTGCTCCTCCTAAAGAGCCAACAGGTATTCAAAATTGTTTTGAGAAGGTATTTGAACATGAGGTTGATAATACTAAAGGCATTTATGATCTGGTAAAAATGAGTTTTGATGAAGAAGATTGGGCTACCTGGCATTTTATGCAATGGTTTGTAAAAGAACAAACAGAAGAAGAAACCCTGGCTTTAAATCTGCTGGATAAAATCAAAATTGCAGGTGGAGTGAATGCAAGCGGTGAAGCCTTATATGCCCTTGATAAGGATTTACAAACTAAGTCCGATGATGCTGCACTGGCGGAAGATAAAACCGCATTGAATCCTTGATTTTTATTTATCTCTTAATATTCTTCACTGAAAGCAACAAATTTCACAACATTTTTAAAATGAAGATCAAGATCAAAAGAGTATATGAAGCGCCCGCCAAAGAGGATGGCATACGGATTCTTGTGGACAGGCTATGGCCACGCGGACTAACTAAAGAAAAAGCAAGTGTTGATCTATGGTTAAAAGAAATTGCTCCCAGCACAGAACTTCGGAAATGGTTTGGTCATGATCCCGATAAGTGGACAGCGTTTAAGAAGCGTTATCACCAAGAACTTAAAGAGAACAAAGAGCAGGTTTCACTTTTGAAAAACCAGATGAAGAAAGGATTAGTAACATTAGTTTATGGCGCAAAAGATGAAGAGCACAATGAAGCGCTTATTCTCAAAGAATTGTTTAGCCGCTAACCTTTGAGTTTAACTGAAGCTATAATTCCGCCAATGATGAGTACAACAGAAAAGTAATTAGCCGGTTTACACATAAATGAAAAATTAATTATTAACTGTCTCGACCGCTTATAAACTGGGCAGTTTTTTAAAGATAGTTTAGTATTTCTTAATTTTAAAAAGAGATCGGATATAATTTGCTGCAATTCCTTCTCGCTCGGTAAATTAATTAAGTACTTTGAAACAAATACCTGCTGCGGCAAACCCATTGTGTCATATTCCCAGATAATTTCAGGCTCAATTTAATTAACTCCAACATAGATTCCTACTTCCGCAGCGTTCCAATCCTTACTTCTTTCGTCATAAATTTCAAAGTCTGCCCCATAAGTTCTTTCTAAATTACTAGCCCATATATTTCTCCAGGCATTGGCTACACAATCAGGCATTATGCCTTTGGCAATTATTTTTACATACTCAGATTTTGGAATGACCAGACTGTCCATTCCTTCAGGTGCTTTGGTATTGTCATCAACTTTGCAACCAATAAAATAAGAATATGGTCCTGTGTGGTCACTTTCATAGTCATGATAAACAGCAAATATTTCATCATTGATTTTATTTGGTATTCTTTCGGCATACTTTCCGGCTTCAAACTTTTGCCAATGGCTGCCACAGTCAATGGCTGATTGCCCGTTCTCATTCGTGGTCTTTCTGCCCAGGGATAAGCCTATAAGTTTGATTTCTGCCAATGATATATTTTCCATGTTGTTATCGCATTTCTTTAAAATAAGCTGATTGGTTTAGTTTAAGGAAATCCTGCCATGGCAGCCCTCCATTTCCAATAAGTAAAATTTTATCAGGATTAAATTTGTTTTTAAAAGCAGTCATTCCTGAAGTGGAACCGGCGGCGCCGCTTTTTACCTCCAGGCCAATTACTTTTCCTTTTCGTTCAATAATAAAATCTACTACTTCATTCCGCTCTCTCCGGTAATGTAAGTTATATTTTTCGGTAAGAGAAAGATTGATCAAATGTGCACCAATGGCAGATTCAACCATGCGGCCCCATTCATCAGGTTTGGCAAGTGTATCTTTAAACAGATCATTTCTCTGGGCGCTTATTAAAGCAGTGTTATGCACTTGAAATTTAGGGCTGGATGATCGTTGACGGATTACGTCCGGTGCATATTTCTCAATACCTGCTAAATCCTGACGCTTAGTCCAATGCTTATGATAAACCCAAGCGATGGAGGACTCCATGTTTAAGAAACTCTGGTAATCAGCTGAAATCGGAAATCACGAGCTTAAATTTACCGGATTTGGCTTTTGTGATCGAATCTTCCTCAACCTGGTTGAAATTCATAGACAGGTCATCAGGAAGGCGCTCGCGGAGATTTTTCATCAGTTCATCCCGGTTATCGCTGCAAAACCCGTTTTCTCCCACAACATTCACCTCTATATGATTCTGGTCTTTTTGTACGATCTGGGCCAGCCTGATATTTTTCACGTTGATGAAAGCGTAGCCCACGCTAAGTCCGCTTACAAAGGTTCCGTTTTTCAATGCGAGACTGTCGTTTATCCTGCCCTCGATTGACCTGATCACATGCTGCTTTCCGCACTTGCACGTATCATTTATTTTTTCGATCCGGTCCTCCACCCAGTAGCGGATGAGCGGGTAAGATTTATTGATGAGCCCTGTCGTGATGATTCCGTCTTCCTTATACTCGTTAAAAGAATACAGCGGCATCTCATGATAATTGCCGTATTCGCATTCCCCAATCGCTATCGTGCGTTCAACATTTCCATACCAGTCATATATACGTGCATGAAAATATTCTTCCAGTTTCATACGGTTATGCGCGTAGAGCGTTTCGGATGAGGTGAAGAGCAAAGGTATCGTTAAATGGTATCCTTTCAGCTTCAGGAGGTGCGCCAGATTGCACATAAAACTCGGATAAGAAAAAAGCGCTTTCGGTTTGAAGTCTGATAGTATGGTGGCAATTGTGCCGATGTTGTCCTGTGAAAGCAGGAATGGCGAAATATAAAGGATATTTTCCGCGCGGTTGAAATAAAACAACTGATCGCGCTTCAGCTTGGCGCGGAGCGAAACGATGGGATCGCCTTTTTTGATCCCGTGCGACATCCGGTAATACCACACATAAGCATACTCGTTCATGATCGCCATGGGCGTCCGGTAGACTGATAATGAAGCGCCGGTGGTTCCGCTGGTAAGGCCTTTTACCATAAACCGCAAGGAACGGGTGGCAATATCTTTTTCCTTATGACGGATATCGCATTTGGTGATGATGGGAAGCGAATTGTAAAATTGTGTCGACCCGAACTGCGATGGGATGTCTTTATACAGTTCCTTATATAAAGCGGACCGTTCTGCGGCGTGCCGCGCCATTTCGCAGGCCCGCGCTTTAGCTAATTCCTGTAACGTGGTTTCCGACAGTTGATCGAGCGCCCTGACATGGCTGATCTGACTTATGGAAATGGGGTTATGCCTGCTATGATGCATAACACGGTCATGAACAGACCGCTTAAATGATTCAAACATACAATCCGTTAAGTCGTTGGTGGTTAATCTAACTTAGGCCTTAATAAGGCAGGATTTTCATGGCTTTTCAGAAGACGGAAGATCGCTTATTAAATATAAGTGATTTAGTCTATAAACGAGTGAATTGTGTAAAAGGATTTCTGCAGCTCATAAATAAATCCCGAAAAGCTGCTGGTAAAGTCGCTTTGCACTTAAACTTTCGAGAGTGTAAAACAAACTGTGTCAAGCGTTAATTCTTAACTTTGAACACAGTAAAATGGAAGACGGACAACTATAGATGTCTATTTATGTCCGTAAGTTAATTTTTGGGTGTATTTGATGTTCCACTGGCCACGCCTGCCAATTGGGAACAGGCTTGCCTTTTTAACCAGTTTTCTAAAAAGTAAACCTGATAAGCAATCACTTGTTATTTTCTTTGATGAATTTCCGTGGATACATACTCCCAAATCGGGCTTCTTATACACTTTTGAACACTGGTGGAATACCTGGGTCTCCTGTCAACCACAAATAAAAGTAGTTCTACTATATAACTAATCAGGCTGCCTCACCTTTTAAGCGTGCTAAGGCTCGTTCGAGGTAGGCGATTTTAGATCTTTGAAATTTCTGTTTGTTCTTATGAAGAAGAAAGTAAAAATCAATACTCCCGTTACTAAAAATCAGTTAGCTTTTAAAAGCAAGACATATAATCTGTAGCCAAATAACAGATAAGGGTAATTTTGTTGCAGTTTATCGGAGAGCAGGAAAGACTATAGAAACTCTTTACCGAGTTTATTTTCTTTAAGCAGGTGTCCAACGCTTTGTCTCTGTATAAGCGTTAGAGTTCTGGTTGTAAAATTATCATTTTTAAATGATTCATTTTCTGTGATTTTTGAGGAATCCTCCGATGTGAATATTCTCTCATTATTTAAACCTATGGAAAAAAATGTATGAAAAAAGATCGAACATTCATGGAACAGATTTATCCGCAAGCGTAAAGCCGCCCTCGATTAAAGCGAAGCCGGTTATGGAAAAATTGGAATAATTAATCAACCAGCGTAAACAAAATCCTGTATTTTTGAACTGACAGGAAATAAGGTACGCGTACACTGATAACTGGCTTTCTACGAAGTGAGTAAAGAAAATATTATTTCCTACGTAAACAGTAATCTTAAATCAATAAAACGATTAGCTTATCATGTGTGAATGATACAACTCTTTTATTTGATTTTATAACAATAACAAATAATTATTAGCGTAAATTTATATTGTTATAATGGTATCATAAGATCGGATTATGAAAACAGAAAATGAAATAAATAATGATTTTAAAAACTACGATGGGTATTTAAGGATCTTTCCCTGAATTGTCTACATATATAACAGAAATGCCGGATGCAATTCCAGATAAAGTTAAAAAGGAAATAACAGCCGAAAGCCTGAAAGATTACGATGAATCTTTAAATAGTTTGGTAACAAAGTACTCAAATAATAATAAATAATAATAAAAAAAGTGAATGCTCTAAAATTAAAATTTATTTAAACTGTAAATATGATGAAATCAAAATACATAGGCATCTGGATGGACCATGCAAATGCTCACCTGATGGAATTGACAAGCTATGATATGGAAACAAAAACCATTGAATCGAAATTTACACACGAGGAAAAAGAAGAGACTTTGCATAAAGGAGAGAAAGCGATGCACCATAAAGAACAACATGAACAGATGGCTTATTTCAAAGAGATAGCAGCAGTAATAAAAAATTATGAAGAAGTATTGCTGTTTGGCCCTACTGATGCCAAGACAGAACTGTTCAACATCTTAAAAGCAGACCATCATTTTGATAATATAAATATTGAAACTAAGCAAGCCGATAAGATGACAGAAAACCAACAACATGCTTTTGTGAAAGAATATTTCTTTAAGCATTTATAACGGGGTTTATAAAATAGGTAATGACAATTAAATTATTGTAAGTGGAAATTCTATCGTCCATTGATTTCATTTTATCCGAGTCACCTTTGCTCACAAGCTATGATGGAGTCAGAAAGACCCGGCCATCCTCTAAAATACACGATGAATCATGAGGCTGAATTAGTATCTTTAGCCTGTAATAAAAGCGTTGCCAGAACCCGATGCCGGACAATACGTTCATTAACAAAGGAATTAAAAAAAAGAGGGTTTGAAACAATCAATCGGGAGATGGTTCGTCTGATTCAAAAATGAATGAATGTAAGCCTTGGTTAAGAAAGATGTGGTGTATTCAGGAAATTACTCCGGGGTACAGAAATAAGATGTATGCATTGTTGAAGTTGTACAAACAGGAATACAATAAATTTGAACCGGTGATATGTGTCGATGCAAAGAGCAAGCAGTTTTTGGAAGGTAGCCGCAAGCCGATAGCCATGAAACCGGGTTCTGCTGGCAAATACGATTATGAATACAAAAGAAAGGGCACATGAACTTGTTTGTAGCAGTAGAGCAAAGACAGGTAGAACAATTATAAAAATACTGAAACGAGAACCAAACCGGATTACGCCTGGTTCATTAAAGAGTTACTGGAAAAGCATTGTCCAGAGGCAATATCCATCAATTATAGATATCTGCAGGTTAATATTCCAATTAATTTCCAGAGAATCTTTGATATTTTCTTTTTACTTACCTTTTAATTTTTAAGCTGTTAAAGCTTAAAAAATAAATCAGCAAAGGCAATATCATAAATTGTAATACAGGAGATATACCAACATTGACGACAGGAATAAGCGGCATCGAATTATCATAAGCCCAGCTCCCTAATAATAAATGTCGCATTTCAGATAAAATAGCACCTGAGCCACCGATTAAAACTACAATGACAAGCCGGTGAAATTTTAAAGGCTTTATCCAAAAAGGGTTTTTAAAAATTAACGCAAGACCAAAGTAAAGTAGCAGCACCATCAAAACATCTGCAAGAGAGGCTAAAGCGCAAAATGCGACGTGATTAATATTGTAAGCAGAATTTTTATATAATGGAATTTGAATTAATTCCCATGCAAAATTCAGGAGGAAAGCAAGAATTGTCATAATAGAAATAAATTTGTTGAATGCTTTCCTGTCCATTGTTTTTTTTAATAGATAAAAATATAATACGCTTATCAAAATAAAAACAATAACCGGAACAAAAAAAATTATAAACTTTAAGTCGCTCATTTTTTTTCAGGTTTTCGTTCATCTTTATTTTTTTCACCAAACCCATTCTTCACTTTTAACAGGCTTGCATTGATAGCAACTACTACTGTACTTAAAGTCATTAGTCCTGCACCCATTGCGGGTGTGAGCATGATGTTCCAATTGTATAACACACCAGCTGCCAGGGGCAAGGCCACTACATTGTAGCCCGTTGCCCATACTAAATTCTGTATCATTTTCCGGTAAGTGGTTTTGCCAAATAAAATGAGGCTAACAATATCTTTTGGGTTGCTGTTTACCAAAATAATTCCTGCTGTTTCTGCAGCAATATCACTGCCACTGCCCACTGCTATGCCAATATCTGCCTGTGCCAATGCAGGTGCATCGTTTACACCATCACCAGTCATCGCAACAAATTCTCCCTTGCTTTGCAGCTCTTTTATTTTTTCTAATTTTTGGCTAGGTAATACTTCTGCGTAAAAACTATCCAACCCTAAAGTTTTACTTACACTTTGTGCAACTTTATTATTATCTCCGGTTAATAGTATTGATTTGATTTTGTTTTCTTTTAAAGTTTTTATTGCCCCGGCCGATTCGGGCCGTATCTCATCCGACAATGCGATGTAGCCAGCTAATTTATCATTCAGAAGTACAAACACAACTGTTTCCGTATCATTGGCAGCAAAGCCTTCAGGTACGCTAATATTCTTTTCTTTTAAATAACCAGGACTCACCACCAATATTCTTTTACCTTCTACCGTGGCCTCAACTCCTTTACCGGTAATGGCTTTAAAGTTTTCCGTTGCAGGAATGTTGATAGATAAATCTTTTACTTTTTGCAAAATACCCGTTGCAATGGGATGTTCAGATTTTTGTTCTAACGCAGAGGCCAAACGAATGATTTCATTTTCATTTAATTCTTTTAGAAGTGAAATAACTTTTGATACTTCAAATTTACCCACCGTTAATGTTCCGGTTTTATCAAATACAATGGTGGTTATTTTTCTTGCATTTTCAAATGCCGTTCTGTTCTTTATTAGCAAACCATTTTTTGCAGATAAAGCAGTTGATTTTGCCACCACTAACGGTACTGCCAATCCTAAAGCATGGGGACAACAGATAACAATTACTGTTACCATTCTTTCCATGGCAAAAGCCAAAGATTGACCTGTTAAATACCAGTATAAAAATGTACTGATACCTGCTACAATGGCTATAATGGTCAACCATCTTGCAGCCGTATCTGCCAGTAACTGAGTTTTAGATTTCGATTTTTGGGCATCATCCACCAGTTTTATAACCTGCGACAGATAAGAATCTTTTGCGGCATGAGATACTGTTACTTTTATGGAGCCATTACCGTTAATAGCGCCAGCAATAACTTTTTCTCCCACCACTTTTTTTACAGGTTTGCTTTCGCCTGTAAGCATACTTTCGTTGAGGTAACTTTCTCCCTCTAATATTATTCCATCAGCTGCCACTTTTTCGCCAGGCTTCACCAAAATTATATCTTTTTCCTTCAGTGTTTCGGTCTTTACATCATGCACCATATCGGGCATTACCATGTGTGCATCGGCTGGCATTAATTGCACCAATAATTCCAGTTCTTTAGATGCCCCTGCTATGGATTTCATTTCTATCCAATGCCCCAAAAGCATTATCAATATTAGTGTGGAGAGTTCCCAGAAAAAATCCATACCGGTTAATCCAAAAACTATTGCTACACTATATGCATAAGCAACTGTAATTGCAAAGCCAATTAAAAACATCATGCCGGGGTTCTTTGTTTTTACCTCATCTACCCATCCTTTTAAAAACGGCCATCCGCCATAAAGAAATACAACGGTTGATAGGGCAAACAAAATATACTGCGAACCTGTAAATTGCCAATTTACCCCTAAGAACTTTTGAATCATCATTGATAAAAGCATGATGGGGACAGTAAGTACCAGCACTACCAAAAACCGCTTTTTAAAATCAGCAATCATCATATTATGGTCATGGCCTTCCATGCCCATTTTTGGGTTGCTGCCATGTTGCATTTTACTGTGATCCATTTTTGTATCATCTGTTTTTAACTCACTCTTTTTTGAACCAGCAATAGTATCTATTTTATTTTCCTGTTTCATAATATTATATATTTTTAAAATAGATGCCCATTGCAACAAGGAGTAATCCTCCGAACGCAAGCATTGATGATGAGTATGGTTTAAGGTTCGACATTTGATCAGTTACCATTTGTTAAGGTTTTCTTTACCATTAAGCATATTATTTAAACCCCAGCATTGCCCTAACATAGTGATTGGTTTCAACAGCAGCGCTATAACCATCCGTTCGTAAAACCGGCCCGCCGCAATCCAGTAGTTGCTCCAACTTTAATTTACTTCCCATCATCATTATGGAACTTTCGCTCGTGTGCATTCCTGTTTTAGAAAAATTATCCATCTGAGCAAAAACTTTTTCAGGCGTTGAATGAATGAAGATGTTTTTGGATGTTGTTTTCATTAATAGATATTTTTTAAAATGAAATCTACTCTCTCTTTTGGTGGAAGCACAGGAACGGGTATCCATCACTCTTTCTCATATGGCCATTTTGAAGATAAACCAACTGGTTGTCATCATCAAATTTTCTATCCTGAATAACAATTGCCGGCTTTAATTTTCCTTTTGCAAATGTTACCAATGTATCTGTAACCTTCAGGTTGTACTCAACACGTTTACCCATACCTTTTATTGTTGCGGTTTTTGACATGTTCATATTGGGCATATTAGACTGTTGTGCTTGCAATAAGGCAGGAAAAAATGCAACTAAAAAATATCAAGTTTTTTCATGTTGTAAGTTTTATTATTTTATGTCTGCAACAGTTTCAATAATTTTTCAGCAACTAATTCAGAAGACGCAGGATTTTGTCCGGTAATTAAAAGCCCATCCTGTACCGCATAAGGTTGCCATTTAGCTATTTTACTGTATTCGCCCCCATTTTGTTTCAGCATGTCTTCCACTAAAAACGGGACCATTTCTGTTAGCTGCACTGCATCCTCCTCTTCATTGGTAAATCCGGTTACTTTTTTTCCTTTTACTAACGGTTCGCCCTGTGCATTTTTAGTGTGTTTAAAAATAGCAGGTGCATGACATACAGCGGCAACCGGTTTGTTATTACTATAGAAGGTTTCTATCAGTTTAATTGAATCTTTATCTTCTGCCAAGTCCCACAAAGGACCGTGACCTCCGGGATAAAACACTGCATCGTAATCGGATTCTTTCACTTTGGAAAGCATTACGGTATGCGCTAACTTTTGCTGTGTTTCAGCATCCTTTTTAAATCGTTCCGTTGCTGGTGTGATTGATTCAGGAGCATCGCTTTTCGGGTCAATCGGCGGTTGCCCGCCTTTTGGAGAGGCAATCGTTATGTCAATCCCTTTATCAAGCAGCGTATAATACGGTGCCGCAAATTCTTCAATCCAAAATCCGGTTTTTTGGCCGGTGTTGCCCAGCTCATCATGACTGGTTAATACAAATAATACTTTTTTCATTTTTATATCAGTTTAAATTATTTATGCTTCTACAATCATCTTCCCGATATTTTCTCCTTTAAATAATCCAAGCAATGCTGCTGGTAATTTTTCAAAACTATGCTCAATTGTTTCAGTGGTTTTTAATTTACCTTCTTTTAACCATTGGGCTAACTGCTTTATACCTTCAGTATACTGGTCTTTAAAGTTGCTTACAATAAAGCCCTGCATCAACACACTTCTCGTAAGCAACATAGGCTGTAACCGCGGTCCCATTGGTATTTCAGTACTGTTGTATAAAGATATTTGTCCACATAAAGGTATCCTTGCATGAAAATTTATGTGGCTGATAACTGCATCAGAAATTTCGCCACCTACATTATCAAAATAAATATCTATACCATTTGGACAAGCTTCGGAAATAGCTTTTTTAATATCAGTAACGGTTTTATAATTGATGGCTTCATCAAAACCAAATTCTTCTTTTAATAGTTTTATTTTTTCATCAGAACCTGCGATGCCAACTACACGGCAGCCGTGTATTTTAGCTATTTGCCCGACTACTGTACCCACAGCCCCTGCGGCACCGGATACCACTACAGTTTCACCTGCTTTGGGCTTGCCTATACCCATTAATCCAAAGTATGCTGTAAGGCCTGTCATGCCTAAAATGCCGAGATAGTTACTTGCCGGTGCAATAGTTGTATCAATTATCTTTACCTCTTTTTCACTGGCAATAAATTCTTCACGCCAGGGTAGTGCACCAAAAACAATGTCACCTTTTTTAAGATTATCAGATTTGCTTTCTGCAACTGTAGCTATTACACTGCCTGTTAAAGGCTGACCTATTTCGAATGGAGGCACATAAGATTTTGCGTCATTCATTCTGCCACGCATGTAAGGGTCGACAGAATAATACCATCCTTTTAATAATACTTCGCCAGCCTGTAATTCGGGTAACTCAAAACTTTCAGTTCTAAAATTATCCAGTCCAGGCATGCCCTTCGGTCTTGATGCCAGTACGATTTGTTTTGTTGTCATTAAATTATTTATTAATTAGTAATATATAAAATCCTAAAATGTATCTGAGAGTTTACTGACACGGATTAGTTTTTTATTTACAAATTCATCGATGCCTAATTCAGAAAGTTCCCTTCCATATCCTGAACGCCTGGTGCCTCCAAAAGGCAGGTCTGCCTGTATACATGTAAGGTGTTGATAAATACCATACCCGTATCAATTTGGTTGGCTACCCGTTTGCCTCTTTCTATATGTTGCGAAAATACAGAGGAGTGCACTTTGTTGACAGCTGGTTTTTCTCCAATCTTTATAAGTCTTTTCGGCCTGGGTTGTAGCGTAATCATACATTCCGGTGTGAAAGTAGCTCTTAATTAGTCGTTTGAAAGAAACAAAGGCTCTGGAATAAATACAATTGGGTCGCCGAACCCGTAATTATGTAACAAAAAGAGGCAAATTTTATAAGTTTACTTGCAAATTCATCAATATCTTTGTCCCGAATCACATGTCAACCTTAGTCAAAAATAAAATAATAGCAGTCTTTTTTCTGATGGTATTTTCGGCAAGTACCATCACAGGCTTCGCCTGCTCTGTTGGCATCGATATGGGGTATAATTTAAAGCACCATTCTAACGAACATAATGATGCTCATGCTCATCATGATAAGGGTCATGTTCATCATCATGAGCGGGGTGTAAAACCTACCCTTTTTGATGGAAATAATAAAGATGATTGTTGTACGAACGGCGTTGTGAAACTCGTGCAGCTCGATAAGTTGGTTACTGACAATCAACAGATGATAAATGCTCCTGTTTATATATTTGCATTTAGTTCTGTATATCTTAGTTTGACAACCGGTCCACAGGAAACTTCAGTAAAGTACAAATATGCTTATTTACGACGAAGTTGTTCCCTCAACGATACCGATATTCGAATTGCCATTCAGTCTTTTCAGATTTGAGTTAATGTTTTCATTGCTTCTAGCATGTGCTAATGTTCGTGCTTATAATGATTCTGTTAACATCAAATTATTTTGTAATGAAAAATATATATTTCTTATTTGCCGTACTGGCAACTGTATCCATACAAAAAACTTTTGCCCAGGATAGCACAACTACCCAACCTTCTATACTCCTTCATTCTTATTTTGACATTAAAAATACCTTGATAGGAGGCAATGCCGGCAATGCGTCGGTTAAAGCGCTGGAATTTGTCAAAGCCCTTAGTAGTAACGACTCTAAAATTGGCACAGCATCTGTCCGGGAAGCCATGTTAAGGGATGCCAGCCAAATTTCCACGGGTAAAGACATTAAACAACAAAGGGAACATTTTGCATCATTATCCAAAAACATGTATGCTTTGGCCAAAACAAGCAAGCTAACCACACAGCCTGTTTATTATACTTTCTGTCCAATGAAAAAATCCTATTGGTTAAGCAGCGAGCCGGCCATTAAAAATCCCTATTTCGGCAGTTCCATGCTTACCTGCGGCAAAGTGGTCGAAACAATCAATCCGTAAATTAATACTTGATAGTTCCTGGACATTCTGTGATCGTGCAAGAACAATAATTATTATTAAATATGTAAATTAATTAAAATGAAAACATTTATCATTCTGTCTATTGCAGGAGCGGTAGCCTTTTCTTCCTGCAACAACAATAACGCGACTAAGGAAAATACTTCTGAGAAAAGTGCCGATACGACGAAAAGTATAAAACAGACGGCTGGCGAGGTCGAAAGTACGACACCCATCAGTGATATAGTAGCCGGTTATATTCAGGTCAAAAACTCTTTGGCAAAGGACAACGGCAATGAAGCGGCAGATGGAGGTAAGGCGATCCTCAGTGCTTTAGCAAAGGTTGACAAAACCTCTTTGTCGGCAGAACAAAAGAAAGCGTATGAAGATGTGGCCGATGATGTGAAGGAAAATGCAGAACACATCGGTGAAAACGCAGGAAAACTGGACCATCAGAGAGAACATTTTGAAATGCTCAGTAAAGACGTTTATGACATGGTTAAAACTTTTGGTGCGGGCCAAACCTTGTACCAGGATTTTTGTCCGATGTACAATGATAGAAAAGGTGCAGTCTGGCTTAGTGAAACCAAGAAAATGAAAAACCCGTACATGGGCCAGAAAATGTCTACTTGCGGATCAATAAAACAAGAGCTTAAATAGCACAGCATGCGCCTTTTTAAAAATATTTTGTTAGCGCTGTTCATTGTATTCATCCTCATACAATTCATCAGGCCTGCCCCAAATACCAGCGGGCAGGTATCGCCGGCAGACATCTCAAAAGCCGTAATTGTTCCTGATTCCGTAGCGGATATTTTCAAAAGTTCCTGTTATGATTGTCATAGTAACAATACCCGATACCCGTGGTATGTCAATATGCAACCTGTAGGGTGGATGATGGCGCGCCATGTGAATACAGGAAAGGGAAACCTGAATCTAAATGAGTTTGCGGCTTATTCCCAAAGAAAGCAGGCAAACAAATTAAAAGCCATTGCGGCCAGTATCCGGGATGGCTCTATGCCATTGGCATCATACACGATTTTACATAAAGACGCTAAACTCAACCAACATCAAAAGGACCTGATTATTAATTGGGCAATTCATGCAAAAGATAGCGTCGAAATAAAAAATAAGCATATCAAACACTTGGACATACCTGTATAATGATCCATGCCGGGTGTACTTAAATTTAATAAAAGAAAACTTATGAAATATATACTCTCGATTTTCATTTTATTCCTTGCAATATCCCTGCATGCACAGGAAATGAAAGGTATGGACATGGGGAAAAAGGAAACTAAGCGGACAGCTGGTCCGGTAACCTATACCTGCTCCATGCATCCTGAAATACATGCCAATAAACCAGGCAACTGTCCAAAATGCGGTATGAAGCTGATTAAGGAAAAACATAAAATGGTATCCATGTCAGTCAATCCGAAGCAGGATCAAATGAAGCGGCAAAACGATTCGGTGCACACGGCTAAAATGGGAGATATGCAAATGGATATGCAGGGCTCATCAGCGGAAATGAGCGATGGCAAAATGGGTAATGACATGAAAGGTATAAATATGCCTAAAGTCAGCCTGGGTCCAATCAAAACCATTTCCAATGATACCCCTCCTCATACAGTAGTCTATCATCTATACGTGAAGGATACGCTCGTTAATCTTACGGGGAAAACAAGGCGGGCGATCGCGGTGAACGGGCAGATCCCCATGCCTGCCTTAACGTTTACGGAAGGGGATACCGCTGAAATCTGGGTGCACAATGAATTGAACGAAGTGACCTCACTACACTGGCATGGGCTGTTTTTGCCTAACAAATATGATGGCGTTCCTTTTCTGACACAAATGCCCATTAAGCCACACACTACTTACCTGTATAAATTTCCCATCGTTCAACATGGCACGCACTGGTATCATAGTCATTCCGGATTACAGGAACAGATCGGTATGTATGGAGCGTTCATCATGAATAAACGAAAGGAATGGGATATTCCTACCATATCTGTTGTCCTAAGCGACTGGATAAACATGAAGCCTAAAGAACTCAACCGTAGTTTGCATAATCAAACGGACTGGTTTGGCATTAGGAAAAACACGATTCAAAGTTATACGGAAGCGATAAAGACGGGGCATTTAAAAACAAAGCTGACAAATGAATGGAAACGCATGCTGGCTATGGATGTAAGCGACGTGGCCTATGATGTGTTTTTAATAAATGGTAAAAATCAAAGCACCTTGCCACAGTTCAAGGCAGGTGATAAGGTAAGGCTTCGTATAGCCAATGGCGGTGCATCCTCCTATTTCTGGCTGAATTATTCAGGTGGAAAAATAACCGTGGTCGCTACGGATGGTAATGATGTAGAGCCCGTGGAAGTTGACAGATTGCTGATTGCCGTATCTGAAACATATGATGTAGTTGTGACCATTCCTGAGAACAAAAGCTATGAGTTTTTGGTCACGCCTGAAGATCGTACCAAGTCGGCATCCCTATGGCTGGGCAGCGGATCAAAAGTACCCGCGGCAAAGCTTCCTACACTAAAATACTTCGCCGGAATGAAGATGATGAATGATATGATGGACATGCGGGGCAACATGATTCAAATGGAAGGCATGGAAATGGCTAATCAGATTATGGATATGAATACCGTTATGTATCCTGAGATCACCGGTTACGAAAATAAGGACAAAACCAAAGGTTCCGGGGGAGACAATGGAATGGGCGGCACGGGGATGAACAGTAACGACGGCCACGACATGAAAGGTATGGGTATGACCCATGACAGCAAAAGTGGAGCAGACACCACAGGTGCCATGAAAGAGAAAATGGAAGACAGAAAGAGCACAAACGAAAAAGATGGCATGAACAAGAGTAACAATAGTATGGCTGGCATGGATATGGATAACACAAGCAGCGACATTGTAACGCTAAACTATGCAATGCTTAAAGCCCCAAAAAAGACCACTCTTCGATCAGGCCCATTAAAAACTTTAAGCTTTGAGCTAACGGGTAATATGAACCGCTATGTATGGAGCATTGATAATAAAGTTGTTTCTGAGTCTGATAAAATCTTAATTAAAAAAGGTGAAAACGTACGCATTGTGTTATACAACAATACTATGATGCGTCATCCGATGCACCTTCACGGACATGACTTCAGGCTCCTGAACGGACAGGGAGAATATGCTATTATGAAAAATATAATAGACATCATGCCTATGGAGCGCGACACGATAGAATTCGCAGCAACAGAGCCGGGTGGTGATTGGTTTTTCCATTGTCATATTTTATACCACATGATGAGTGGCATGGGCAGGGTGTTTAGTTATCAGGATACGCTGACCGATAAAACGGATATAACAAGCGCTAAAATAGCAAAGCGCGGTTTAAATTCAGATGACCGCCATTACCATGCCATGGCCAGAATAGGCCTGGAAAGCGTTGGTAGTGATGGTATGGCTATGCTTTCTAATACACGCAATACGGTTGCTACGGCGTGGCATCTGGGTCTTCATCCTGAACATGGTGAGGAAAGCGAGACTACAGTAGGCCGTTACCTGGGCAGGATGCAGTGGTGGAGACCTTTTATTGGGTATGATTATCACTACAAAAAAGTAGGTCCAAACGGGGAAGAAATAAAAAAAGGGATTATGGGGTCTAACATTTTTGGGAACGATGCCCGTAATATGTTTGGACAGTTAAGCAATAAAAATAATCGAAGCACAATAACGGCAGGCATCCAGTATTTATTGCCAATGAACATCTTATCCGAGTTGCGGGGAGACCTGGATGGTAAATTGCGCTTTCAGCTGATTCGGGAAGATATTCCGGTATCACCTCGTCTTCGGGCCAACTTTATGATTAATACTGATAAGGAGTACGCTCTTGGGTTCCGTTACATTATTACCAAATATTTTAACCTTTCGAGTCACTATGATAGCGATATGGGATGGGGCGCAGGAATTACCATAACTTATTAATAAAGTTATTCGATAAACCCTTTTATATTAAAACAATCAGATCATGCAAAACAGTCATCAAGAAAAAATGAAGACCAACCAGGGACATGCGAAGCCTTATACCAAGCTGGTCATCATGGCAGTATTGTCTTTTATTTCGATGTATGCGCTTATGTACTCAATGGTCAATAGCCTTTCCAATGTGATTCCTAATGTCAACCAGTTTTATATGGCCGCCCTGATGACCATGCCGATGGTAATCATTGAGGTCACCTTGATGGGGTCCATGTATATGAACAAAAAGCGCAATGCGGCAATTATAGCATTGAGTGCAGTTGCCCTGATTGTATTCTTCCTATTTATTCAACGGCAAACAGCGGTTACAGATAAGCAATTTTTAAAGTCAATGATCCCCCATCATGGCGCCGCCATCCTGATGAGTGAGCAGTCGGCTTCTAAAGACCCGGAAATCCGGAAGCTGCAACAAGAGATTATTTCCAGCCAGCGGGAAGAAATCCGCATCATGAAGGAGAAGCTTAAGGGATTAAATAAGTAACTATGTATCAAGATTGGGAGCTGGGATCCAATGACCTAATAAACGAGGTGTACAATTGCATCTTGAAATTCTCAAAAATGAGCTTTCACAACAAATCGAAATACTAATTAATAAAGACAATCAATTTTTGAAATCTTCTCTGGATATGATCAGGAAAGCTTTTTCGGATAAACCAAGGCCATAAATGTATCATATAATACAATGGCTGAGTTCAACGATCAATTAGCATATTTTTATTTATAAATAAAATCCTTTTAACCTGCGGCTTGCAATACATCCGGTAAATAATAACAACTGATGAAAGAATAGTAAGTATACCAATAAAATAAATTGAAAATTCCATGCTGAATAAATCTGTAAATACGCCTGTAAGTAGTGCGCCGATAACATAGCCTAAATCTCTCCAAAATCTAAATACGCCTAAGCTTTTTGCCCGTTGCTGTGGGTTGGTATCTTCTGCAATGCTTGCCAAAAAAGTAGGATAAACAATTGCTGTGCCTATTCCCAGTACAACAGATATAGTAATGTAATGAGTGATGCTGACTGAAAATGTTATCAGTATAATGGCAAGACCCTGTAACAACATTCCCCAAAACAGTAAATCTTTTTTGCAGTAGATGTCAGCCAGTTTTCCTGTTATCAACTGGCCCAAACCCCACACTAAAGGGTAAACGGCAGTTATAATTCCTATCTGTTCTATACCAAAACCTCTTTGTGCCAGTAACACCGGCATTATGCCCCAAATCATTGCGTCATTCAAATTATTAATTAAACCAGCTTGTGTTACTGAACCTAAATTTTTATTGAACCAGGTTGTTTCTTTAAATACATTTTTTAAAAGTGGAACGCTGCTATTTAGTTGTGTTTCTTTATTTACATGAGCGCTGGTATCTTTTACAAGAAACCAGGACAATAATGTACCTAAAATAACAAAGACAATTCCCATGATAAATGGATAGGGTCGCAACCCGTAATTATTGGCAATGCTGCTGGTAGTAAATGCTACTATCCCTAACATGCCATATCCTGCAAATTCATTTAAGCCCATTGCAAACCCCCTTTCTTTTTCACCCACCAAATCAATTTTCATTACCACCGTGCTGCTCCATGTTAAACCCTGGTTGATACCTAATAAAATATTGGCAAATATTATCCAGTTCCAATTGTTTGCATACATCAAAATAAACGGAACAGGGATGCCTATCAGCCAACCAAATACCAATAATTTCTTTCTTCCAAATCTGTTGGCTAATGCTCCTGTAAAATAATTGGTGAATGCTTTGAATAAACCAAATACAATTATGAATGATAAAATAATTGAAGTGGATGTTAAGTGAAATTCTTTCTTTGCTATCTCAGGAAGTAATGTTCTTTCCAAGCCAATCATCCCCCCAACAAGGGCATTGATAAATACCAATAACCAAAATTGTTTCCAGTTTTCTCTTAAGCCTAATTGTATTTCCATTAATTTTTCCTTTATGAGATTGCACACCTATTTGCATTTGCTTCCAAATCAATTGGATTTACATCACTTAAGTCTCCAGTGATATTTTTTTATACAATCGAAAGATAGTTGGCAAAGCCCCAGGCTTTCATGCCGCCTTGTACCAAAATACCAATGTAATTTTAACAATAAAAGAGAAACTAGATTATTTCGGTGCAATATCCGGAATTTATATTTCCACACCTACTGTTACATATACATTCCTCCCATCACTTGGCCATATACCCGGCCCTGGATAAAAAGTTGGTCGCTTGGTAAAATATTGATTATTGAGAATATTATTGATGCCGGCCCTGATAGAAAAAACTGAATTGGTACGAAGTGAGGTATTGAAATCCCATAAAGCGTAAGCTGGTGTAAATCCTTTTGCTCCGCTTGCAGGTGGTGTTACTGTATTTAATGCATCTGAAAAAGTTGATGAGGTATAGCTGTACAAAAGTGTACAGCTAAATCCTTTGTATAAAATATCCAGCCCATTTCTGCTTATCCATTTAGGCACGGCTTCTACTTTATTGTCTACTATAGATCTGTTGGTTGCACCTGTTGATACCTGCCCTGAAATATATTTTGCATCCATGTATGAAGTAGAGGTAAACAGCCCTGCAAACAAATGATTGATAAGTGGAAATTTATATTGGATAAATATTTCAAGACCATTGGTAAGACTGTTGCCAATATTTGTTTTATAGGTGTAAGATTGCCCGGTATTATCCTGCAATACCAAAGTGCCTAAACGGTTTTTATAAAGCACCCGGAAATAACTTATATCATATTGAAGATGATTCAATAATTTGCCTCTTACACCAGCTTCAACATTATAACCAAAAGCATCTTTCAGGGTTTTATCTATCTGTTCATAAGTGGATGCAGGAACAATGTCTTTAAATATCACCGGACGGTATGCCTGCGAAATACCAGCATAAAAAGTATTTTCTTTATCCAGTAAATATTGCGAGCTAATTCCCAACAAAGTAAAATTGTGTTTAATCGTAGTGGGCAATGGGTTAACGGTATAGTATTCTATAATTCCATCCATTTTTGAGTCGCCATTTTCATAACGTATGCCCGGGGATATTGTCCATTTGCTGCTAAGCTGAAAAATATTTTCTGTAAAAAGCGAAATATTATTTGTTTTAAAATGAATATTCCTGCCAAAGCCCGGTTGAACAAGTGATAGGTCATAATCAGTTCCGGTAGTTCCTTTACCCAACTGAAGGCGGTGCAAATCATTATTCATATACACAAAACCAGTTGCCAGTATACTTTCCAATTTTCCAATATAAAAATGATGCAGTAAACGAAATTCAATGGTTCTGCTGTGAAAATTATCAATATCAACCTGGCGGTTATTATATGTTCCGGTTTGCCTGTTAATACTGTCTGGTATGTTTGCAAAAGCATCAATGAGTACACTATTCCTTGCTCCAAAAACGCCTGATGTAGTAAGGTTTATTTTTGTTTGTTCTGATAATTTCAAACTGAGTGTAAGTGATGGCACATAAATATCAGGGCTGAAATAATTGCGGCTTCTGGTACTCAGTGTTGGATCTGCATTAAACATGCTATCATTTAAAGGGCCGGGAATATGGTATAAATATTTAGAACGGCCAAGCTCTGCTTTTAAAGAAATGTTTTTATTGAATTGATAATTCAATTGTACATATTGTGCAGTGGCATCCGATTGACTGTTTTTCCTATAGCTATCAGAATGCCTTTTGTAATAATAAGCATAGTAGGAAAACTTTTTGTACGTACCGCTAATAGCATTATAACTGCTGAGTAAATTATACGAACCGGCAGTATTAATACTCTCGAAAGTAAAAGACTTTGCCGTGTCTGGTTTTCGCGTGATATAATTAATCATGCCCCCAAACTGTGCGCCATACTGTAATGACCCGGTGCCATGTACCAGTTCAATCTTCTCAAAGCTTTCCATTGGTGCACTATAGTGGCTGGCAGGATAGCCATACATATCCGAGTTGATGATGATGCCGTTTTGCCTGATGTTATATTCCCAGCTACGATGAGGATCGAGGCCACGGGTACTGATGTTTAGCTGATTGCCACTGCCGTCCATATCGTACACAAACACGCCAGGTATTTTAGCAAATAATTGACGCCCTGTTTTTATTGCAATATTGGCATTTGTTCCGTCAATGGTGATCACTTCGCTTTTCTTACCACTATTCAAAAATCCGTTTTGTTCTTCGGGTAAACGTGTTATGTCTCGCCGTTGCCATGCTTTGATAATTACTTCTTTGAGTTCTTTAGATTTTGTGGTATCTAAAGGTGTTTGTGCTTGTGATGGCAACGTCGCCATCACTATAAAAAGAAGTATAAAAAAATATTTCATAATTGCTAAATTACGAAAATAACAGGTAACAGATTTTGAAACTAAGGCTTCATCCGCTGTATCCTCACCGTATTTAATACCGCCAGTAGAGCGATCCCATTATCTGCGATAACAGCTTCCCATAATGTAGCTATGCCACCTGCGCCAAGAAACAATACAATTTATTTTATAACTATTGCTATAGTTATGTTTGCCAACTCAAAACTCAGTTCTATATTTTAAAAGCGGCATCCTTCGAAAACCTGAATGTAACTTTTGTAACCAAACGTAAAATATCTAAATGACATCTTTGTAGCCGCATAAAATATAAATATAATGAAAATTTTAGGCTTTGCCCTGGCGGCATTGGTGGGCATTTCTTTAGGTTTAATTGGTGGTGGAGGTTCTATATTAACGGTACCAATCCTTGTGTATGTAATGGGTGTAAGCCCCATACTGGCTACATCCTATTCTTTATTTATTGTAGGCTCTACTTCTATGGTAGGTGCATTTAATAATTATCGCAATGGATTTGTACAAATTAAAACCGCACTTCTTTTTGGCATTACTTCAGTAACAACGGTATTTATAACAAGAAAATTTATTATTCCTGCTATCCCTAAACATATTTTAACCATTGGAAAATTTGAATTAACTGATAATATTTTAACAATGGTATTGTTTGCCGTGCTTATGTTGCTGGCATCTATTGCTATGATTAGAAACGGTAATAAAAAGGAAGTAGAAAAAACAACAGATATTCTAAACACTATAATAATTGATTTTCCTAAGCTGCTGATGTATGGCATTGCTGTAGGTTTGGCAACTGGGTTGCTAGGCGCCGGAGGAGGATTTCTATTAATACCTACATTGGTATTATTGGTGAGATTACCAATGAAAGAGGCCGTAGGAACTTCTCTGCTGATTATTGCTTTAAACTCATTGATTGGCTTTACCGGCGACTTAGGGCATTTTGTAATGGATTGGATATTTCTTGGTAAGATTACAGCCATTGCTGTAGCAGGAATTTTTGCTGGTGGTTATCTTAGCAAGAAAATTGATGGCGCTAAACTTAAAAAGGTTTTTGGTTGGTTTGTTTTGATAATGGGTATTTACATACTTATAAAGGAAATATTTTTAAAATAAAGGAAAATTAATAGTAGACAAAATTTAAATGGAAAAATGTAGCGTTGTTACCTGCGATATGAAGTTAGTCGAAACCTATTTTAAAAATCAATATAATACAGTACCACTAATTTGAATTCTCGGGAAATTTCACCGCTAAATTACTTTACTTTTAGGGTATTTCGACCTTCCTATAATTCTTTTCTTAAACGAATGGATACAGAACTATTTAAAGATTTATTAGAAAAATAAATCTTTATCTTTTACAGTGTAACCAATGTTACCAAAAGACTCAAAAATTAAAATCATATTTGTACGATAAAAATGAAAAATTATGAACGTAGAACAAATTTATACCGGATGTCTGGCACAGGGTGCTTATTATATTACCAGCAATGGCAAAGCTGCCATTATTGACCCACTTCGTGAAACCGGACCCTATTTAAAAAGATTGCAAAAAGATGGGGTAAAACTCAAGTATATTTTTGAAACGCATTTTCATGCAGATTTTGTAAGCGGTCATTTAGATTTGGCAAGAAGTACAGGAGCTGTAATTGTGTATGGGCCCAATGCCAAGCCGGAGTTTGAATTTATTTCAGCAAAAGATAATGAAGAATTTAAAATTGGAGATGTAACTATTAAAGTTTTACATACACCGGGCCATACAATGGAAAGTACTACTTATCTGTTAAAAGATGAATCCGGGAAGGATTATTGTATTTTTAGTGGCGATACCTTATTCCTGGGTGATGTGGGCCGTCCGGATTTGGCACAAAAAGCTGCACATATGACGCAGAATGAGTTGGCCGGTTTGCTCTACGAAAGTTTGAATAATAAGATTATGCCGCTGGCCGATGATGTAATTGTTTATCCTGCACACGGTGCTGGTAGTGCCTGCGGCAAAAACATGATGAAAGAAACGGTTGATACTTTGGGCAATCAAAAAAGAATGAACTATGCGCTTAATCAACCCAGCAAAGAAGCTTTTGTAAAAGCGGTTACAGATGGATTGCTTCCGCCACCCGCCTATTTTGGATTGAATGTGGCCATGAATAAAAAGGGCTATGAAAGTTTTGACAGCGTTTTGAAAAATGGTATGAGGGCATTATCGCCTGATGAGTTTGAATCTGCCGCAGAAAATACCAAAGCATTGATTTTAGATACAAGAGACAATACTTATTTTTACAAAGGATTTATTCCACAATCGGTAAACATTGGTTTGAATGGTGATTTTGCACCCTGGGTTGGTGCTTTAATTGTTGATGTAAAACAACCATTGTTATTGGTTACTGATGAAGGTAAAGAAGAAGAAACAGTGACCCGTTTAAGTCGTGTTGGTTTTGATAATATAATGGGGTATTTAAATGGCGGCTTTACATCCTGGCTGGCTTCAGGTAAAGAAGCAGATGTGGTAGATAGGATAACCGCTGAGCAATTTGCAAAAGAGGTAACAATCGGTGAAGATAAAGTGATAGATGTGCGTAAAGAAACAGAGTATGCTGCAGAGCATGTAGATGAAGCTTACAACAGGCCGTTAGCTGCTGTCAATGAATGGATAAAAGATATAAACCCTGAAGAACATTTCTTTCTGCATTGTGCCGGTGGTTACCGCAGCATGATGGCAGCATCTGTTTTACAAGCCCGTGGCTACAGAAACTTTACAGAGGTAGCCGGGGGGTTTGATGCCATCAGTAAAACTAATCTGCCCAAAACAGATTTTGTATGCCAAAGTAAAGTGATGAACGCATAATATTACCTCAGTTATATAAACACGGCATTTTAAAAATAGGTATGCGCACCCGAAAAGCTATCCATATTTATTTATACTAACCGTTATTATACGGATTCTAAATATAGTTCTATATTTCCATATTGGGATATGATTTTTAAGACCTATCATAAAAGCCTGATAATCCTGTTGAATTTGGGATAATATTTTAAATTTCTTTTGTGAATTTCATCGGTATAAAAGATCAGGTATGAACACCAGGAATATCTTGTCTGTAAAAAATGAATACCTTGTAAATATAGCTCTTTAAATCCCGGCATCATGCAACAAAAATCATTTAGGCTTTTATTGGTTTGTATCATTTGTGCCGGCATAGTAACAGTCATCGTAGTAATTATTCAATCATTTCAAAAATGAAAATTATGAAAAAAAACATGGGTCCTGCCGACAGAATTATCAGGATAACCCTAGCGATAGTACTCGCATTTCTGTATTTAAACAAAGCGATTACAGGAACAGTAGGTATTGTATTGCTTGTTTTGGCCGGTATTTTTGTATTAACAAGTTTTGTAGGTTTTTGTCCGCTTTATAAATTAATGGGGCTGAATACATGCTCTGTTAAACAAAAATAATTATGAAAATGAAAAATGGATTTTTCCTGATAATATGTTGCTTCGGTTTATTATCTGCCTGCAACAGCGATGCTCAGCAGACCAATCTTTCTGTACCTGAATTTGAAAAGGCAATTGCTAAAAGCAATATTCAGCTTTTAGATGTTCGTACCGCCGGCGAATATGAGTCGGGCCACTTAAGCGATGCTTTATTAGCAGATTGGAATAACGATAAGGAATTTGAGAAAAGAGCAAAAGCTTTGGATAAGAACAAGCCGGTTTATACATACTGCCTTAGTGGGGCAAGAAGTAATGCCGCTGCGCACTGGTTAAGACAAAAAGGGTTTACCGCATACAATTTAATTGGTGGTATCAATGCCTGGAAAAGAGATAACAAGCCCCTGGTGCAGGCTGTTTTGGTTAAACAAATAACCTTGCAGGAATACCAAGTTCTAATTCCGAAAGATAAAACGGTGATGGTAGATTTTAGTGCCGTATGGTGTCCCCCATGCAAAAAAATGGCTCCGGTAATCGATTCATTAGTTAAAGCCAATGGCAGTCAGTTTGTTTTAGTGAGAGTGGATGGTGGTGACCAAACAGATATTTGTAAAGAATTAAAAGTGGAAGGCTTTCCAACTTTTATTATTTACAGACAAGGAAAGGAAGTTTGGAGAAAAGAAGGAATAGTTGAAGCAAAGGAATTTGTAACTCAGTTTTAAAATGGATATGCAATCGTTCTACAATCAATCATTGCATGCTCTTTTTGCGGTTATAATCATGAAGAAACAATGCCTTCCGATGCCAGCCAATATTTTTATGAATTTAGAATTGTAAAGTAAGGTTAAGGCTCAGAAAGGGTGATTGTTGTGTATATTGAAGATACAGTATTATAAAGTGTCCGTTAATACCGGCTGGCTTTTCTTGTTGTTCCTGAAAATGAGCTCAGCTCATAACATTGCAGAATTGTTATATTTTATAAATACCTGGTTGTTAAATATTAATTGTATATACAAAAGCGGCTTCGATGCTGCTTTTGTATTTGTAACCTTTGTTACCAAGATAGTAAACGATAAAATTTACTTTTGCTTCTATGAAAAAGTCAATATTTAACAATTGGAATTTTATGAGGGTATTGCGATTGGGAATGGGTATCGCCATTTTGGTACAGGCAATCCTGGCAAAAGATGTGGTGTTTGGAATAGCCGGTTTATTATTTTCAGCCTTGGCGGTTTTAAATATTGGTTGCTGTGGGACTGGTGGCTGTAGTGTACCAACAAAAAGAACTTCTGAAGCTACAAAAGATATTACCTATGAAGAAGTGGTTTAGCAATAATAAATTATACTTGATTGGCGGAGTATTGGGAGCCATTGCAGGATACTTATACTGGCAACAAGTTGGCTGCACATCCGGCACTTGTATGATTACATCCAAACCACTAAACAGCACAATTTATGGTGCAGTAATGGGTACGCTGTATCAGAGATGTTTGAAAATGAAAATAAACAACAAGTCATAAAGGAAGAATAAAAATAAAGTAATGACATTTAACGAAATCATACAATCAGATAAACTTGTACTGGTAGATTTCTTTGCAGAGTGGTGCGGCCCCTGCAAAACGATGGCGCCTATTCTTAAAGATGTAAAGAGAGAAGTAGGTGATGCGGTCACCATTATAAAAGTAGATGTAGATAAAAGTTCACAGGCTGCAAATGAATACCAGGTGCAGGGCGTACCAACATTAATATTATTTAAAAATGGAAAACTACTATGGCGGCAAAGTGGTGTAGTACCAAAAGCCGGGCTGTTAGCGGTAATTAAAAAATTTACACTCTAAAATTTAAAACAATGGGCTTATTTCAAAATTTATTTGGCGGCCAAACTACAGATTTAAAAAACATTATTGAACAGGGCGCATTTTTAGTAGATGTAAGGGAACCCGATGAGTTTGCAGGAGGTAGTGCAAAGGGGGCTGTAAATATTCCTTTAGCAGCCGTTCCCACCGAACTAACCAGATTTAAAGGAAAAGATAACATTATTGTGTTTTGCCGAAGTGGTAATCGAAGCGGTCAGGCTAAAACCATCCTTGAGAAAAATGGATTTAAGAATGTGGTAAATGGAGGCACATGGGAAGATATAAATCAATTTGTAAAATAAATTTGCAATTAGAAGTGACCGAATTATTTAAACTATTAAAGCGATGACAGTATCTGTGCTTATAAAAATGTAGCCTGGTAGTTATGTAACATAAGTAACCAATTTAAATAATGCAAATACTCATATTCGCATTATTTAAAAAAAAATAAATATCTATGAGTTTTCTTGATTGGATTAGACAATCCTGGCCATGGTATGTAGCAGGCCCTATGGTAGGATTAACTGTACCTACCTTATTAATTATTGGCAATAAATCTTTTGGCATCAGTTCTTCACTTCGTCATGTATGTGCAGCCTGTTTTCCAGCCAACATTCCATTTTTTAAATACGACTGGAAAAAGGAATTGTGGAATTTATTTTTTGTGGCAGGCATATTTTTCGGTGGTATGATTTCTGTGAATTTATTAGCCAATCCTGAGCCAATTCAAATCAGTACAAAGTTATCGGCAGAACTGGCTGGTTATGGCATTACAGATTATAGCGGGTTGATTCCAAAACAATTATTTAGCTGGTCTTCCTTACTTACCATAAAGGGATTAGTGATGATTGTATTTGGTGGATTTTTGGTGGGCTTTGGCACAAGGTATGCCGGTGGATGTACCAGTGGCCATGCCATCATGGGCTTATCTACCTTGCAATGGCCATCTTTAGTTGCTACCTGTTGCTTTATGGTTGGCGGCTTTGTTATGGCTAATCTTATTCTTCCATTTATTCTTTCACTCTAATTCAATTTTACATGCAAGCAGTAAAAGCAAATACGGATTTTGAAGTTCGTTCATTAGATGCTGTATGCGTCAATGAAAGTAAACTCACTCATAAATGGTATTATAATATTAAATACCTGATTGTTGGTTTGGCTTTTGGAATTGTTTTCGTAAAAGCAGAAATCATCAGTTGGTTCCGCATACAGGAAATGTTTCGTTTACAATCTTTTCACATGTATGGTGTAATAGGTAGTGCTGTTGTGGTAGGTATGATTTCCGTTTGGCTCATCAAAAAATTTAACATCAAAACCATTTATGGGGAGAAGATTGAATTTCATCTAAAAACATTTAATAAAGGGCAGGTATATGGCGGATTATTATTTGGTTTAGGATGGGCTATCACAGGTGCTTGTCCAGGCCCGCTCTTTGCACAAATAGGAACTGGTGCATCTGTAATAGCTATCACCTTATTAAGTGCAATAGCAGGCACTTGGGTCTATGGATATTTTCGAGAAAAGCTGCCACATTAATTTATAAAACAATTGTGTATGCCTGAGGATCAAAATGAAGATAAAATACCAAAAGGACTAATTTCAATGATTAATAAATTGATATTGGTGATTGTGGTATTGGTAATAGGTCTTGTATTCATGCCATTCGTTTTCAATTATATCAATCAACCCTCAAAACCAACAAAAAAAGTACAGGACATCGCAGATAAAACAGAAACTACTAAAAAAGATGAAGTAGCATATTGGATAGCTCCGGACATTTCTAGCATTACAGATGCTAAGAAAAAAGAGCAAATAGAATATGGTAAAGAATTAATTGCCCATACGGCAAAATATCTTGGCCCTAATGGTTCTGTTTTAAAAATAAGCAATGGCATGAATTGCCAGAACTGTCATTTGCAGTCAGGCACGGCAATTTTTGCAAATAACTATGGTTCAGTTGCATCTCTTTATCCAAAGTTCAGGGCAAGAAGTGGGGCTGTTGAAAATATTTATAAAAGAATAAATGATTGTTTTGAACGCAGCCTGAATGGTAAAGCAATAGATACTTCGGGAAAAGAAATGCAGGCTATTTTTGCTTACATCAATTTTTTGGGAAAAAATGTAAAGAAAGGTGAAAAACCAGCTGGTTCAGGCTTTAAAGATTTAGCATACTTAGACCGTGCCGCCGACCCTGTAAAAGGATTAGGTGTATATACAGCAAAATGCCAAAGCTGCCACCAGGCTAATGGCGAAGGTGTTTATACAGCAGATAAGTCAGAATTTACTTACCCGGCTTTATGGGGAAAAAACAGTTTTAATGATGGCGCAGGATTGTACCGTTTAAGTAACGTTGCAAAATATGTAAAGTATAATATGCCGCAAGGTACTACCTATCAAAACCCACAGCTCAGTAATGAAGAAGCCTGGGATGTTGCAGCTTATGTACTATCCCAAAAAAGGCCACACATTAATGTACCTAAAGACTGGCCTGATAAATCTAAAAAACCTATTGACCATCCTTTTGGACCTTATACAGATAATTTTTCTGAAAAACAACACAAGCTTGGGCCTTTTAAACCCATAGCAGACGAGATAATGAAAAAAGAAACAACTTCAAAAAATAAAATAACGCCTTCTACGAAATAAAAAATTAAAATTTCCTATAATGAATAATAACAGACGAGATTTCATTATAAAATTAAGCATTATTGGTGGTGCAGGTTTAATAGCATCTGTGCCCATTATTGCTGTGGCAGAAACAATAAATGGAAATGAGCTGAGTAAAATGAATGATGATGACAAGCCATTTACTATTTCCATCCTGCAAACAACAGATGTGCATTGCCAGGTTCATCCGCATGATGAATTGTTTTGGGAAAATGATAAAGCTGTATTTCGTAAAACAGGCGGTTATGCTCACTTGGCTACTTATCTTCAAAAGGAAAGAAAGAAAAATTCACATACGTTTTTAATCGACACAGGGGATATGTTTCAGGGTAGCGAACTGGCAGTTAAAACAACAGGTAAAGCAATGGTCCCCATTTTGAATGCGTTGGGGTATGACTTATATCTGCCTGGGAATTGGGAAGTGGTGTATTATAAAAAGGCCATGCAAACTTTATTAGGATCCTTAAATGCCCCAAAGGTTTGTGCCAATATGTATCATGATTCAGGCAATGGGGAAAAAGGTGAATTAATTTTTCCACCTTACTACATCTGGAATGTTAAGGGCATTAAAATAGGTTTTGTTGGTTATACTGACCCATTAGTTCCTGTACGTCAGTCACCGAATTACAGCAAGGGAATCATTTATACAAAGGCTGAAGATAATTTGCCCTTTTATGTTGATGTGTTGCGTAACCAGGAACAATGTGTCTTTGTTATTTTATTATCGCATTTAGGTTTATCGCAGCAAATAAGTTTGGCAAATATGGAGCAGTGCAAAGGAGTAGATTATATTTTTGGTGGGGACACACATGAAAGAGTAAGAAAGCCTATTCAATGCAAACATGCTAAAGTTGTTGAGCCTGGTGCATTTGGTAGTTTTGTTGGCAAACTTAATCTTACTATTCAGAATGGTAAAGTGATAAAAGATGAATATTCATTGGGAGAAGTAAGTGTTGAAAAGAATCCAGCCTCTGTAGAAATTGCTGCACTTATAAAAAATAATGAGAAACCTTTTGCAGAAGATATTTATAAAATTGCAGGCTATAGCACTATTCCATTGTACAGGTATTTTGTTGTTGAGAATACTATTGATACTTTGATAATGGATGCATTAAAATGGAAAATAACAGAAGTGGATATTGTTTTATCAAATGGGTTTCGTTTCTGCCCCCCAAAAACAACTCCCGATCGCACAGGAAATATTCCAATTACTGACGGGTTTATTTATGATATGTTACCGGTTGACAGTACGGTAAGAACCGGTACTGTTAACGGACAACAAATTAAAGAATGGTTAGAAAAAGAACTGAACAATGTATTTGCTAAAGATGCGGCTGAACGTTTAGGCGGATGGGTAATAAAATTTAAAGGAATGCATGTATCCTTTAATGCTTTTGCAGAAAAAGGTAAACGGGTGCATGAGGTATCTGTTGGCGGCACAGCGCTTGATTTAAATAAAACTTATAACATTGGCGCCTGCGAACGAGACGGTGACCCTGCCGATATGCTTTGCAGGATGAAAGGAGTTACTAATGCAAAAAATACAATGCTTACACTGCATACAGTTTTGAAAGATTACCTGGCAGCTAATTCTCCGGTTACTCCAACACCAGCAATGAATGCAAAAATTCTGGATGCGCCACAAACATTACTTACCCAGGTAACGGGGGTTGATTATCAGTTTACTTAATAAAACATTAATATGAAAGGAATTTTCAAAAAATGGACAGCCCTTAGCATTTGGGATGAAAGCAGGATGGAAAAACGAGCATTGGGATGCAAGTATTAACTACGATAGAGTTACTGGCAAAGGCAGTACTTGATGCCCGGAGAATGTTGCCTGGCGAACTTCTTTACATTTTTACTCCGCGAAAGAAATGATGGTTTTGGAGGCATTCATGCCCTAATAGGAAAAATAAACTATACTATTCCAAAAGCAAAATTAAAGACCACATTGGGACCTAGTTATTATAAGTTACCTGACGTAAAAGGTTATCGTTTAAATAAGTATGGCTTACCTTCATATATGCAGCTTAACCTAGATGTAAGGTAAAAAGTTTGCCAAAACCTTTGATGGTCTTGAAGCCCAGCTATTAGTTGTTGCAAAAATGAAAAATGGAGCAACTTATAACTATAAAAAATTTGAATTTAACAAGGTTAATATCATACTCTATAATTTCGTTTTAAATTATTATTTCTAAAAAAAATGGATACTAAACCTGCATTTGATACCACTTTTGAGCCAGCTTTAATCAAGGAAATATATCAGTTTGGTGAAGTAAAATATTTTAAAGAAGGGGATATAATTATGGACTACGGCAAATACATCCGTATGATGCCTCTTATTGTAAAGGGTACTGTCAAGATATTTAGATTGGATAATACTGGCAATGAAATACTGTTGTATTATTTATCCAGCAACGAAAGTTGCTCCATGGCATACAGTTGTTGTGTAGAAGCAAAAAAAAGTGAAGTAAAAGCTATTGCTGAAGATGATGTGGAGTTGATAGCCATACCTCATATAAAATTAGATGAATGGCTTTGCAAATATCCAAGCTGGAAAAATTATATCATGCGTAGTTTTAATGAACGTTTTTTAGAGTTACTTAAATCTATTGAAAGTATTGCCTTTCATAAATTGGATGAACGACTGATTGGTTACTTAAAAGAAAAACAGCGCCTTTCAGGCTCCAGTGTTATAAAAGCATCGCATTACCTTATAGCTGATGAGTTAGCTACTTCAAGAGTGGTAGTTTCCCGCCTGTTGAAGCAATTAGAAAATAATGGTAAAATTTTATTGTACAGGAACGAAATTAAACTTTTAAAAGAGTTTAATTGAAATGCTAATAAATACTATTGATAAGATAAACAATAAGAAATATACTTACCAAAAAAATGAAAGCGGTAAGTACTGTTATAAGTATAGATGAATGTTTATAATCCTCATTATTTATTTGCTTTTCTGAATGTTTATACTGAATATAAGATAGTGCCGATGTAACTGTTCCTACTGCTACTAAAGCTATTCCTAAAATACCGGAATAGCCTTTTGAATGAATAATGTCCGCCTTACCAAGTATCAGGGATATTTGTTTTACAAATAATGAAAATTTTACCACAACAAAACCAAATGCCATAATTCCTATACTGGTACGCATCCAAGCCAGAAAGGTTCTTTCATTGGCAAGATGGTCAGCGGGTTTGCCTTGTTTTTTTATCTCATCCATATACTTGCAATTATTTATTTGAATATTCTACTTCAGTTTTAAAAAAAAGATTAATTAAAATTAAACCAAGCTAAATGTATTACACAACATGGCTTTGTAGTTAGATTCTTTAAGTAAATATGCTTCCATAGCTTCAACAGCGGTGATAGATAACTCCTGCCTGTTACTCCCCATTTTTTCCGGCACTCCTTGTATTGTTACGAATGCAGCTTTATAAGTTTTATCTTCTACCAGTGGCTCATCACCAATAAATATTTGTTGTATGCGATGGCCTTTAGGATTTTCAATCCGCATTTTTACGCTGATGCCGGTACAACGTTTTACATAACCACCCATTTGTTTCATGGCATCAGCAGTAAATGTTCTATCCAGGTTTTCTTCCAGCATTTTTTTTATTTCTTCACCGGTTAATTCTACTGTCGACACCACAGGATTCATAGGAATAATATTGTACAAATCCCATTTGCTAATGTCTCCGGCAGCAATCGGAACTCCGTATCGCCAGCCATTTGAAAAACCTATCTGCACATTAGCGGCAGCACAAATTGCTTTCAGCAAAAAATCATCCATTGTGGAATTAAGTGTATTGTACCGGTGTAAAATATTTTTAGTTACCCCCACTTTATTCTTCTTTAAATGCTGAAAGGGACTCATTATTTCTCCAACCATGTTTTCTACTTCCTCATCAGGTGCTATGCTTTCATCAACTTTTATAAGGCTATAGTCATAATTAACTATTTTCTTTTGCCTGATGTCAACTCTCAAATGTCCAACAAAAGAACCGTGGCAACCACATTGTATAATGATAGTGTCGTTAATTTTTGCAGCCTGGTACAAGCGGTTATGAGTGTGGGCACTTAAACAAATATCAACACCGGCAACATTAGAAATTAAATCAATATCTTGTGGAAAGCCATTGTGCGAAAGTAGCATGACCATTTCTGCACCTTCGTTTTTTACCTGTTCTATCACAGCAGGCAATTCTTTCATTCCATCTGTAATTTTTAATCCTTCGTTAAATTGCTTTGGCATTTTGTCAATTATATTTGAGCAAATACCAATCACAGCAATTTTTACAGAGTCTATTTCCTTTATAAAATATGGCTTAAGAAAAAGGTTCCCATCTTTGTTATAAACATTTATGCCCAGAACAGGATAACTTAATTGACTTGCAAGTTTTTTTAATTGTATAGGGCCATAAGCAAAATCCCAATGGCAAACCATTGCATCAAAATCAAGTGTATTCAGAATAGGGATGAGGGCTTCTCCTTTTGATTGAACCACCGGCAATGTGCCATGAAAAGTGTCGCCGCCATCAAATAATAAAGTGTTGGAATGATTACTTCGTATAGCCTTTATAACAGCAGCAATCTTTGCATAGCCGCCTGCTGTTTCCACTGTTTCTATTCCATTTTCTTTATAGAATAATTCAGGATGTGGTTCAAGGTAACCATGTACATCATTTATATAAACGATTGATAATTTCATTTTTAGTTATTTTATTTATCTTTTTAAATGCCATGTTGCACACCAAAAAAAACTACAATTGCTCAATTACTTTTTGCAACATGGCTCTTATCTCTGAGGCTATTTCATTTAAAGCTTTATTTTCTATTGCCTGCATGGATGCTGCCGGATCTACAGCAGATACTTCTATATGTCCTGCTGTTTTTTCCTGTACAATTATGTTGCAGGGTAGCATGGTTCCAATTTTATCCTCTGCCAGTAAGGCTTTGTAAGCAAAAGGCGGATTGCATGCACCCAGGATTTTATAATTATAAAAGTCTACGTCCAGCTTTTTCTTTAAAGTGGCTTTAATGTCTATTTCTGTCAATATGCCAAAGCCTTCTGCTTTAAGTGCTCCGGTAACTTTTTGGATGGCATCGTCAAAAGTTCCGCTAATTGTTTTGCTAAAATAGTATTCCATGATATTAACGTATTTAATGAGAAGTTATGATGATTATTATTCAGTTTAAAATATTTTGAGTAAGCATGTATTCTGCTCCTCCAAAACTATATCTGCGTTCTGCTTTTACTGTTCAATCCAATTTGCCTCTGGCCCTGTAATAACTTTTACAAGTACAGACATTTTTTTAGAGAATGTTTTAGCGTATTCATCGATTGCTGCCTGGGGCCCTCCGAGTCCATAAACATACAAGGTATCTGTTTGTGCACTTGCAAATAAGGCAATACTTAAGGGCAATATAGAAGTGAATAATTTAAGTTTCATAAATTTTCTTTTGTAAAACATTGCACACGTTATATTCATAAGCACTTTTATTTGTTTGCTGGTACATCTTTAAAACCATACTTTTTAAAGATGGCTTTGGCTTCATCGTTTTTTATAAAATCCATGAAATGATTGGCAGCTTCTTTATGAGTAGCATCTTTTAAAAGAGCAGCCGTGGATATGGAAAGCTTATTGAATTTTTCGGGTATGCTTATCATTTCCATTTTATGCCCTAAGCTTTTCTGGTAAAAGATTTCCGTTTCCCAAACCGGCGCTACATCCGATTGATTATACAGTATACGCATGGGTGACTGGCGGTGATGAATTTGAGTGATAAAAGTGCTGTTATCTTTTACCTTTTTCATCATGATTTTATTATGTAATTCCTGTCCACCTGCTTTTATAAAGGCATCTTCCACGTTATTACCAATGCCTTCAATTTCTTTATCAGGCATACTGATGCGGATGTCTTTGTTCGCCAGATCTTGCAGTCCTTTTATTTTTTTGGGATTACCCTGCTGCACCATTAATGCAAGTTTTGTGGCGGTGTAAGCCTCCGTCCTTTCAAACATATCCATACTCTCTTCAATCTTATTTTTGCCGGTTGTATAAATATCAGGCTTAATGGAAATGCGCATGTTTCCTACTGCTAATGAGCCTTTTTTGATCTGCTGTAACAATAGTCCGGGAGGAAGTGTTTCTACCAGTATCCGCTGGTATTGCGGATGCTTTTTTCTGAAAGCTGCCAGTAAATCATCTAATACCATAAACTGGTTACCACCCATAAAAATCACTAGTTGCGGATCAATAATGTCGCCATAAATATCAGGCAGATTATCTACGCCAGGTACAGTGAAGTTTACCGCATCACCAGGCGGGGTGTTCCATGGTGGGTCAAACCGGTGGCTCTGTGCCGTTGTAGAATTTGTAATAGTTATTAGTATCAGGAATATGAAAAGAATATTTTTCATTTTTAGTATTTTTAGTTTAGTAATCTGCTGTCACAATGAATGTACTATAGCCCGGCCTTGATACTGCCTGATAATTATTTCTCCATTACCCGACGGGACGTATGAGATGTTGCGTACCATAAGCTCTGGCATTACTTAACAGGCATAAACTTCCACGTGACCGGACCGTAATGACTCGTGATAGCATAGGCCGACGGCCGGCTGCCCGACTCAGTGCGACCATTTTTAAACGTTCCTTCCCAGTTTCCTTTTTTGTTTCGGATGGTCTGGATCTCATACCATGTGTACATTCCCTTTTCAAAATCGAACGTCTCGCCGTCATCATCATACAGCCTAAAGCGCCCTGGCTTCTCCCCATAGCATCGAATTTCAAGCGGCAGCTGTTCATTTTTCCCAGGTGTATGGAGAACCGGAGGCAGCATCGGAATAATCCCGCCATCTTTTACGAACAAAGGAATGCGATCCTGATCCGGTGTTACCTCGATTATCTCACCATCTCCTGCCTGGTGGCCACTGTAGAAATCATACCATTTTCCTTTAGGCAAAACTATTTTCCTGCTATGTTCACCGGCAAACAGGGGCGCAACCAACAGATTATCACCGAACAAAAATTCATCCTTGACGTCCTGCTTCATAGCCAGTGCATACGGATTGGCAGATGAGTTCAGAACGCCGGCTTTTTGCATTGAATCAGCGTTAAATCCTTCTACCAGGTTCATAGCGCGCACCGGCGGTATTCCCTGAAAATAATATTGGGCAAAGGTGGTATAATTGTATGGCAACAACTGCATTCGCAGCAGTGCTACGTCGCGGACCTGCTTTTCCACTTCCGGGTAGCTCCAGGGTTTCGTTCCATCTGCCCAGGCATTCAGCATTGCCATCGGGGAGAAGCAGACCGACTGAAACCGCCGCAGCCATTCGTCCGCAGATGCTGATGCCCGGACTTCTGGGGTCCATAATACGCCGATAAAACTGCTGTTGCAGAGTGCAGTTATAAAATCACGATGATCATAATAATCGTCGTACAGTACATAGGGCAGCGCAGATCCACCCGCGTTCGAAGCGCGGGCGAGTCCATAGGTGCGCTTGTTGTGAGCATGGAATATGTCCGCGGAAAATTTCTCACATTCGAGGCCAAAAACCTGCCGCATCTGTTCGCCGCTTATACCTGAAGGAAAGTGCGCCACATCCGGCCAAAGCCAGTTGTCATACCCATCGATCTCATCTATTTTGTATCCGGATATACCCGCTGTCACGTGTGCGGAGTCGAACAAATGAGTATAGACCTTTACCGCCTCTGTCATGTTGAGGTCGGGCACCAGGCCATTCCATACGGTGTGGGACCCGGAAAGAGGTTTCATCAGATTGTATAAAGACGAGGCAGGGGACAGGTAGGGATTTAGCCACAGATTGAGCCGGATACCGCACGCCATCATTTCTTTTATAAATCCGGTTGGATCGGGAAACCTGGTCTTATCCCACTCGAATGTACAGGGATAGGATCTGGATTGCCACCCCGGCTCAAGGCCGATGAAGTCGAGTGGAAACCGGTGTGCAGCAAATGAGTCCGTTTCCTGCCGCACATCTTTCGCACTCGACAGGGTGCCGACACGTTCGGTGAAACCCAGACCCCATTTCGGAGGCAGTACGCCGCCTCCGGAAAAAAGATTGAAGCGCTGCACGGCCTCCATCGGTGTTTTGCCTGCATACACGTATACTTCGGTACCATCTGCAGGAACAAGGATTTCGACAGCATCAGAAGCAGGCTGCGCTTCCCATTGCGGCTGCGTATTGCGGTCGTATACAACAGGCAGCCGGGGACTGTCTTGTCGTACACCGGTGCCTGCATATACGGTGATATACTGTGCGGAATTAATCAGCACACCATACCCTTTGTCCGACACATAGAACGGAGTCGGCGCATGCGTTCTTCCATTATCGACGCCGCCGTAATGATCGGAATGCAGCGTGAGTACCCGACCGCGCTGACGAACCGTTTTGAAATTTAATCCCAGACCGTATAGTTCTTCCTCCTTTTGTAATGGCAGGCGCAGGTATAGCTTCCCGTTCTGTTTTTCCGCATAACAAAGTTCCTGTGGTAACGGAAACGGCATTTCACCCAGGGTTTGCAGCGCTTTGAGCCTTGGGGAGCTGCCAGCGGAACGCAGCAGATCGAAGGACTGCGGTGCGCCGATAGCCGATCGCCACACACCGGCAGCAACCTGTTTCCATTCCATTGCAACCGGCTGCGCTAATGTGCATGCACTGCTTAGTAGTAAGAATCCAAAGAAATATTTCATGTTTACATTTTTTTCTGCGGCTGCATTTATGGAATTGCATCGTCAATATAATTTAAATTGAGTGTATTCGGCAGTCAATTGTTAATAGATGTATCCGAAAAATAGATCGATGCCTTCAAGGTGTTACATGAAACACTAAAATGCACGTTGCTCTTTCAATCAGTAATTTTTCTACTTTTAAGGTGGAGAGGCCATCGGTTGCATTTGTCGAATACCGTAATGAACTAGGAAAAGGGATCAAAGCTGTTTTGATCATTATCATTTTAGTGTGCAGATACTTTATTTCTGCCGGCACTGAAGGAGAAGTGCTTATCAGTACTTCCTCATCAGCTCACCACTGAGGAGTTCATGGAAGTGTCAGATTATCGGTGCAAATAATAAACCCTTTTGAGATATCCGGCGTGTTGTTGAGTTTTATTTCAATGCAGATATTGGAGTAAGGCCTTTCATCAGGACAAGATCACATTCTGCTCCTTTTGTGTACGGTAAAAAAACAATTCGATTCCATCGGGCACCCGCTGGCTGAGCGGAACCCAGCAGGATAAAGCTGGCTGCCCGTCTGTTTTCATCAATCAGCGGACGAAGCATGGAAAATAATTCCGGCATTAATTGTATCCCATCGATTATTACACAACTTTTGCTGTGGGATTCAAGAAATGTATAGGGATCACTCAGTTTGTTAAGATCTCTGGGATTTTATATGTCCAGGTAAATGGCTGGATTTCGTGTATTGCTTGCCTAACATGCGAGGGAAAAGCATTGTGTGAAACGATTTTGACCTATGCAAAAATGAGCACAAGCACAATCAATATGCCAAAACCAATCCAGGCCCATTTACGGCGGTTGGCCTTATTGTCATCATTGATCAGATAGGCAATCAGCACACCGATAATTCCCAGCAGAAAGCCCAGGGCAAAGCCGCCCAAATGAAAGCCGGTGTCTCCGTTGACCATCGGCGCCACCATGGCCTGCAGCCGTTTGTTGTTTATCGTACCATCGGCGTCAATGCTATTTCGAAGCTTTCTTTGGGCAAGGGCAAATTCAGCGCGTTGCAAGATATTCATGTGCTGATGGGTGACCGCAGCAAACTGCCTGGGTTTCATATACGCCACATCTTCCAGTGAAATCCATTGTTTGTCTGGCCCGACCTGAAATTTAATGGAAGCCGCTTTCAGTGAAGAATATGGAGGTTCTACCGGTGTACTGGCAAATGCCGGAATTACACAAAATAAAAAAGCAAGAAAGAGTAAGTTGTTTTTCATATTCTAAGGTTATTTAACATCAATATCGTCATTTTATTTAGTTGAGCCAAAAAGATCGGATGAAAATTTTTCCGGATTCGTATAACTACAACCGTTAGATACGTATTTAAGCGGTTGCTAAAGAATGAATATTATCATTGTGGCCGATATTACATGGGATATTGATGCTGCCGTCAGGCCTGGACATAGTAGCTTTTAGCGGCTGCATTTACTAATAAGACATTTTATATCAAGTCAATAAGTGAAAGCAACTGTCTATTACAAATCAAATATTGACTGGTATTATACGGCCGTCAATAAATGGCGCAACCGCTTTATCCAAAATTCTTTAGATGGCCTTATTTATGCACCACGAAGTGGCAAGCCGTCGGTGTTTACTGCTGTTCAAAAAGCCAGGGTAATAAAGCCTGCTACCCAAAAGCCACCCAAAGAGTGTAATGGTACCGTTGCACTCGTGGCCGCCCTTTCGGTGCATAAAGGAGACATTACTGCCATGATTGCGCAAAGCAATAATGCCGAAAACTTTCCGGGATTTCTGAAAACACTATACCGAAAGTGTCCTGGGAAATACCTGCATATTATTGATGACAATCCAATAGATGTCAACTGATAAACGCAAATATGATAGCGAGGCTTTTGGACATCAATCGGTTACTTTAATTACCGGACGGAGTTTAAATCCATCTTGTTCCTGCTGTACCGACAATGCCGCGTTAAAATCGATGACTACCGAGTCCAGCGGAGTGGCTAGCGTCTTGTCGAGCTTTATTTTCAATCCGGATTCACTGCCGCTGGGGATTGTCAGAGGATACAACTGACCGTTTGCCTTAATCGTATTATTTGTGCCCAATACGAGCCTCACCTCCATCACTTTGCCCGCTGGAAAGGTTCCTTCACCGATCAGGGTATCCAGGCCATTCTGTAATGCCAGCAGATTATAGATTCCGGTTTTGGTGGACATGGAAATCCACGAGGACGTATCGCCGGACATTTTGATATTGACCTGCTGAAGGTCCACATTCACTTCTTCATAAGCTGCCGGTGAATCGGTCAGTTTGAGCCTGAGAATAGTTGAATTCTCATTCTTTTTACAGGAGGAAAGAGCAAATAGTGTAATAACTAACGGAAGGCAAAAGGATACTTTCATACTTACGGATTTTGTGATGAATTATTCAAGATTCCAAACAGTAAAGAATGGAAAAAAAATCGATAATTCAAAATCGTTGGCTTAAATAGAAACCCTTAGAAAGCGAAACTATTTTATCAGATTGCTGCGATTTGAGCGGTAAACCACAATAAATCCACGACATGTCCAGTTGTTTGTAGTTTATCTTTTAGTGATGCCGCATATGAACATACCCGAATGCCTAATCCGCCTGTTTTATTCAAAAGAGTAACCGCTATTGGATTTTTTTACATTTGTCTGTTTGTATCACTTGCTGCAGCAGAATATATGGTACTGCATACTTCCCGATCCGGTATAACACGTTATAACGACACTGTCAGCAGTCAGTAGAAGAATTAGATCTTTTGCTGAACATCCGGCAGGAAGCGGATGCTGAAATTATCCAGCCAAAGAAATTCCAATTAATTTTCCTATGCCAAATGTAATTGTAGCTGCAATCAACCCAAATACTACCTGTCTGAAGCCAGAGAGCCAAATGCTTTTACCAGTAAACAATGTAATGGCAGAACCAATTAAAAATAAACCTGCAGCACTGCTGATTACGCTGATAACAATTGCCGTCATGCCAGATGTAAACATAAAGGGAATTACAGGTATTACTGCACCAATAGCAAACAATATAAAAGAATAAATAGCTGCTTCTATTGCCGAGCCTTTAAGTTCTTCTGCATTTATGCCCAATTCTTCTTTCACTAAAATTTCATGTGCATGATTTTTATCCAGCATAATTTCCGAAGCAATTGCGTGTGCCTGGTCTTCTGAAATACCTTTGGCAATATAAATTAATGCCAGTTCTTTTTGTTCGCCTTCAGGATTGGTTTCCAATTCATCCATTTCTAACTGCATCTGATTTTCATGCAATTCCTGCGAACTTTTTACAGATATCCATTCTCCTAATGCCATGGATAACGCACCGGCTAATAACCCAGCAACACCTGCCAGCAACACACCAGACCCGCCTGCAGTTGCACCTGCAATACCCATAACCAAACTAAAATTTGACACCAGACCATCATTGCCTCCCAGCACTGCGGCTCTTAAAGCATTACCACCAACAGAGTGGTGTCTGCTTTCAAATTTAGCTATATTGCTACCGGTAACTTTGGATTCTTTTTCCAGTATGGAGCGTAAAATTTTTACATGGTTTGTTTCATTGCCGGTTATTGCCAGTTTATTTTTGTTCTTTGCATTTATTACAGCAATTGAAATACTTTTTTCTGTGTCCATTAACACGCCTAATACATAACCATAACCAAATATTTTACCGATCTTATTTAATGCCTTAGCCCTGAAGGATGGCGGCGGCAGTACAGCCATATTCTGTTTCAGCAAAAAAGATTCTGCATGGCTTTTTTCAATATCGCTCATTTGACGAAATACATTGGCAATTGTTTCGTCTGTTTCGTTTTTTGCAAGTATGCTGTATAAATAGTAAGCATCTACTTCTGTTTGAAGATTTTTGTTTGTACTATTTTTCAAAATAAAAATTTGTTTTTTGTTCCTGAAAATAAAATTATAATTCCTCATACCTGATGAGGAATTATAATTAAAGAATGATGATCATAAAATTATCCAAATCCTTTATAGTTAATCATTATCGTTATCACCTTTTCCCTGGCCAATACTATTTTGAACAGCACCGGTGGTGATCTCGGAATGCCTGATCTGGCCGCCAAGCCATCCTGTTCTGGCAACCAATGCAAAACTAATAAGGGAAATAAAAAGCGTTACTATTGAGATTGTCTTTGATAGCGGGGTTTTCTTATAAGTAGTAAAAAGTGCAAACAAAGAGGTTATGCCTAATACAATAAGCCCAACTAAAGCATACAAGGCAAAATCCTGGTGCCGCTCAATTATAGTTTTAGTTACCCCTTGTATGTTTTCTACAGCTTCTTCAGCTCCCTCTCCTGTGAGATAGGCTATCCCTGCCCCAATGGCAGAAATTACAAATAAAAAATAAGCTGCTATTTTTGTTTGATCACTTTTACTCCATAACCCATACCCTAATACAAAGGCGCCTGATATTGAACCAAAAATAGGGAGATGAGTAATTAACAAATGCAAATGTGCCTGGTCCATAATAACAAGGTTTCAGAGTGAATTGATTTTGACGAATTTTTCTCCTTTTGTCATACAAAAACCACAACGTTCCGGAGCTTTTAATTCATAGGTGTTACCACAGCTAGATGTGTTTTTAACATAACCATAGTTTCTTTTTTTACGTATATGTATTAAATTTAAACACATGAAATTACTCATAGGAATTATACTGGCAGGATTATCCGCCTGCACCGGATATACACAGTCTAAAAAATATCCTGACCCTCCAATCTCCCGTGGAAAAACAGTTTATCCCGTTAAGCACACCGACGCCGAATGGAAATCCATGCTTACGGAAGGACAGTTTTATATTCTTCGCCAGGAAGGCACGGAACGCGCGGGCACTGGACAGTATGACCACTTTTATGAAAAAGGCACCTATTACTCTGCTGCTTCTTTGCAGCCTGTGTTTGCGTCAGATACTAAATTTGATTCCGGAACAGGATGGCCAAGTTTTTACGCACCTGTAAATACTGATGCAGTCCGGCTGGTAGAAGATAATTCTTTTGGCTCTTCCAGAATAGCCGTTGTAGACAGCAAAACAGGATCCCATCTGGGCCACGTATTTGATGACGGCCCTGCACCTACAGGAAAAAGATACTGCATGAATTCCGCCGCGCTGATTTTTGTACCTGCAGGGGGCAAGCCACCCACAAGCGCAAAATAAATTCAGGGCAAACTTGTAACATCCCTCACTTTACCCCTTTGGAACTATCCCAGGCATGTTCCTGTTTACGTATATGCATGATCTGGCCGGTGTGATAAGCATTGTGCGTGCTCACCTGTCCAATCAGTGCATAAGATTTACCGGTCATTCGATCTGTTGAGGAAACCGTTTCTTCCCAGGCTTTTGAAATGCTGTCCATTCTGGAAACCATGGCGTTCCATTTACCGGATGGAATATTGGCGAAGGTCATATTGTTATTTATATCAGCAGTTTCACCGGGCATGCCTTTGAATGTATTCAGGGATTGAAGGTTCCAGAAAATCAGGCGGCTGACAAGCTGCACAATGGAATGGCTCGAATCGTTGGGTTGCCACATGGCCTGCGCAGGTGTAAGATCCTTAATGGCCGCATGCAGCGGAACGAACCATTGCATCTCTTCCTGCGTTTCCTTTAATTGATTAAGTAAAATTCCCTTTGTTCTGGCCGGAAGCCCGGCCAACAGCGATCCTGCTTACCCACGGCCATTTTGATCATACCGGCTCATTGCGAAAACTTGCAGATGAATGGGACCTCTCCGTTTATGCGCACCTGATGCAAAAGCCCTACCTGACGGGCGCATCGGCGTACCCACCCGCACATCCATCCGTTGGCGGTGGCCTGATGTCGCTTATGTCTTTCTTATATCCCCGTGGACCGATAGATATTTCGGACAGGTACCAGCCTTTACCCTCCGATGGCACCGTTCCCGGGCTGCCGGGTTGGAAATATCTT
>Ga0209512_1000429_pt1 | contig 70988 bp, 72 predicted proteins | sample frozenSSSSmetaG_FD_184142 | JGI IMG/M metagenome (GOLD analysis project Ga0209512, IMG submission 184142) | Glacier valley bacterial and archeal communities from Borup Fiord, Nunavut, Canada, to study Microbial Dark Matter (Phase II) -... | ecosystem: Environmental > Aquatic > Freshwater > Ice >...
TTGATCGGCGCACTCAAATCTCTGGAGCACAGTGGAAAGCTGAAAATGTTCCTCAAGTGCTGGCGCATCGCTGTGCTTATCTCAACGGATTAATTTGCGTTCGCTAAATAAAAACTGGGATGCTCCCATCTTAGGCTGGACGCAACTCATGCTCAAGCGTGAATTTGATCCCGCGAAGCGAAACAATAGTTTACAGACGATTGAGCGGAATGCACTCCAACAAAAACGCTTAATTGAAGATATCCTCGATGTTTCGCGGTTGATGCGCGGACAAATAGAACTCCAAATTGTCCAAGTCGATTTAGCAAAGATAATTGAGAATGAAGTTGATACACTGCTGGTATCTGCTGAAAGTAAATCGATTCATCTCGAATCTAACCTGGACACAGCAAGCATCCAAGGCGATGAGAGACGCTTGCAGCAAATTATCTGGAATTTACTCTCGAATGCCATCAAGTTTACCCCCAAAGGCGGACAAGTAACTGTCCAACTCCAAAAAATTAATAATGATGCTCATATCACAATCAGTGACACAGGTCAAGGCATTAGTCCTAACTTTCTTCCCTATGTGTTTGAGCGCTTTCGGCAGGCAGATAGTAGTAGCACGCGATCGCACAACGGTTTAGGATTAGGATTATCCATTGTCCGCCATTTAGTCGAACTCCACGGTGGTACTGTCAAAGCTGAAAGTTTAGGTATTGGCAAAGGCGCAACATTTACAGTATGTCTACCGTTGGCGGTAGTACGAGAAAATACTAGTGTTAGTCACAGTAGTCACGAATTTTAATTTCTAAAGTCTCTCACGAATTAGCGTTAGGCGCAAAAAACATCCTACCATTTCAAATATGCTGCCTCAATTCCATGCTCGCGGCGAACTTTCCCATCCTTCTCAAACCAAGCGATAACCTGCTGCGGTGTCAAATCTTCAATAGCGACATCCGACTCTTGGGCGATGTGCTTCAACAATTTTAAAGATGACATTGTCAATCTAGCTAAAAACTTCTCTGGGGAAGATAGTAAAGCCGCGTCTACCTTCGCTGACTCTTCTAGGGTTAAAAATTGCTCTGATGGTTGTTGCATAAATTTATAATTTGTAATATTAATTATTACTCTAGCTTACTTCTAATACGGTTTGGTTAATCATCTCTACACTTACCCTTCGAGGAGTAACTCATCGCCTTGACGAATCGCTCGACCATAAGCAAGAACCTCTTCAAAAGCAGGTTCATCTTTAAAAGACCCAGTAATTTGTTGCAGCCAATTGGTCGGTTGAGAAATCCCTCCGGCGATTGCATTGTAAAGCCCTGAATCTACCAACCATCCGTGAGATTCATCATCTAGACTAGGCGGTTTACTAGAATACATAATCTTCGCTAGCCACGAGGTAACAATTATCTCCAAATTTTCGCTGCTAATTTGGTTAGCGGTAATTCCAGATTGTTCAAAATAAGGTCTAAAAATTGGGCGTGCATCAACTGTGTAGGTAGGTTCTTTCAGGGGCAAAACCCCATTATCATCAGTCCACAGATATAATACATCAGGAAAGATAATTAAAAAATAAGGAGCGAGAGCGAAAACTCCGTGTGCTAAAACATTCCTACGAAATTTTGTCGCCCATTCTTTTGTAATGTTAAGTTGACTTTTTACTTCAACAGCAAGCACTAATTGAAGTTCACGATTATAAATACTCAAATCCCAGCTATCGTTTCTTTGAGCGTACATTATTTCTGAAAAGTTCATTTTACATCATGCCACTACATTAACGCAAAATCATATTTCCCCACTCCTCCACCTACCTACAGGACAAGGGTGCAAGCGTTGCGCCCCTACATGACTATGGTTACCCATAGTTTAAATATGTCTTCCAATTGGTCACGGTCAATGCGTCCAGCAGCTATATCCAGAAATAAGGCGACAATTTGTTCATTACTTAAGTTTAATTTAGCACCATTAGTTTCTAAAAAAGTTTCCGTAACTGCTGCTGCAACTCTTTTATTACCATCAATAAATGCATGAGCTTTAGTTAAGTGATAGGCATATGTAGCCGCACAAGTCACTAAATCAGCTTGTTCGTAATATAGTCTATTTTGAGGTGCAGACAGTGCAGATTCTAGTATTCCTTCATCTCTTAACCCTGTGCTACCTCCAGTCACTGCAATTAATTGAGCATGAATTGCTAGCACATCAAATTTGTCCGGAAAATCCATTCCTTTTATGATTCTCCTTTTGCCAATTCCTCATAAGCAGACTTCCTTCTTTCCAGAATTGACTGAAAGTTCTCAACAAATCCTTCAACACGCTGGGATTCTGTTGCTGAACGAATTATCAGAGTATTTCCTACTACTTCCATATTTATTTTGCTACCTGCGGTAAACCCCAATGCTTCAACAATTTCTTGTGGTATACAAACTGATACAGAATCATCTAGCGTAATTGTTTGCTTCAACATAACCATACAATGAGCAGTTATTATTTTTTGAGTAATTGTCGATTATTATAACCACTCCTACTCCCGCGCCTGTACCAAATAACCGCAGCGCTGTTCTCCCCCAATAATCCAATGAGTACGCTCGATGGTGCAATCTGGTAGGAGGGTGGCAAACATTTCTAATTCGTGACCGCAAACACTGGGGAATGATTCAGCGACACCGGAAATCGCACAATTGTGCTCAATCATGATAAACCGACCGTCTCCCGATTCTTCTACCGAATGCCACTCAGCCATGTAACCTTCGGCTTTCCTCAAGGCGGTTAATTTTGCCACGCGTTCTTGTAAGGAACCATTACCCACGCGATCGCGATATTCAATGGCTTTTCTTTGCCACTGTTTCTGTAAAATAGAACTAACTTGGTCTCTGCCAACTGTTGCTGCTAAGGTATCCAAGAGAGAAACAGCAAACTCACCATAACTATCTGGGCGAGCTTCACCACGTCGCAAATAATTCCGTCCCTGTTCACTCAGTTGGTAAACATGCTGCGGTCGTCCCATGCCAATTTGTACTGATTGATACAATATCAGCGCTTCCGTCTCCAGGTCTTTCAAATGGCGACGAATCGCTTGGGGACTAATATCCAGTTCATCAGCAAACTCCTGTGCAGTTGCTTGCCCATGTTTAATTAAATACTGCAGAATATCCTGCTTAGTGGACGGCTGCTGAGTAGTTGCCATCTTCGTGCCACGAATTCGTACTAAAAATTAACTTTGACAACACACCTGTTGTTAATGTAGCGTAAAATAGAGATACATTGAACAACACACCTGTTGTTTAAGTCGCCCTCATTATAACAGCCGTTTTCCCAATCGGCAAATCCTGACTCGGATAGAGTAACATTTTCCCTAATTTAGAGAACACTACCCATGAGTGCTACTGTCAACACCTTAGTCAATCAGCCTTATAAATACGGCTTTGTCACCGACATTGAGGCGGACACAATTCCACGGGGACTAAGCGAGGATGTAGTTCGCCTGATCTCGGCAAAAAAGAAAGAGCCAGAGTTCATGCTAGAATTTCGACTCAAAGCCTACCGCCAGTGGTTAAAGATGACAGAACCCACCTGGCCTAGTGTCGAGTACCCAGCGATTGATTATCAAAATATTATTTATTATTCTGCGCCTAAGCAAAAGAAAGCTAAACTCAACAGCTTAGATGAAGTAGACCCCACACTGCTAGAGACCTTTGAGAAGTTAGGGATTTCCCTATCAGAACAGAAACGCCTATCGAATGTCGCCGTGGATGCGATTTTTGACAGTGTTTCCATCGCCACCACCTTTAGAGAAAAGCTGGCTAAAGACGGCGTAATTTTTTGCTCAATTTCCGAAGCATTACAGGACTATCCGGAGTTAATCAAGAAATACCTAGGTAGTGTCGTCCCTATCGCTGACAACTATTTCGCCGCTTTGAATGCAGCAGTATTTAGTGACGGTTCTTTTGTCTACATTCCAAAAAACACCAAATGTCCAATGGAATTGTCTACCTATTTCCGCATCAACAGCGGCGATACAGGACAATTTGAACGGACATTGATTGTCGCGGAAGAAGGTAGTTCTGTTTCTTACCTGGAAGGTTGTACCGCGCCAATGTACGACACCAACCAACTGCACGCTGCGGTTGTGGAATTAATCGCTTTGGATAATGCGGATATTAAATACTCTACCGTGCAAAACTGGTACGCCGGTGATGAAAATGGCAAAGGTGGAATTTACAACTTTGTCACCAAGCGCGGTTTGTGTCAGGGTGTCAACTCCAAAATTTCCTGGACGCAGGTAGAAACAGGCTCGGCGATTACTTGGAAGTATCCAAGTTGCGTGTTAGTAGGCGATAATTCTGTAGGTGAGTTTTACTCAGTGGCGCTGACCAATCACAAGCAGCAAGCTGACACCGGAACTAAGATGATTCACGTTGGGAAGAATACTCGCAGCACGATTATTTCTAAGGGAATTTCGGCGGGTAAATCATCTAACAGCTATCGCGGTTTGGTGAAAATGAATCCGACAGCGACCGGGGCGCGGAATTATTCGCAATGCGATTCGATGCTGATTGGGGATAATGCTCATGCAAATACTTTCCCTTATATTCAGGTGCAAAATCAAACCGCCAAAGTAGAACATGAAGCGTCTACTTCCAAAATCGGCGAAGATCAATTGTTCTTCTTCTCACAACGTGGTATTTCCCCAGAAGATGCAATTTCCATGATGATTAGCGGCTTCTGTAAGGATGTGTTTAATCAGCTACCGATGGAGTTTGCGCTGGAAGCGGATAAACTGTTGAGTCTGAAGTTAGAAGGTAGTGTGGGGTAATCAGCAAATTAGCTCTCAGGCTAAAGCCTGGAGCTATACGAACAAAGCCTGCCTAACGCAGGCTACAAATAATAGACTAGCCTGCGGAGGCAGGCTTTGTTCGTATAGCAACACCCTTAAGGGTGTTGGTTACATTGATTGAGATGCTCCCGTCTCTAATCTATAAGTGAGGTGAATCAATGATTATTGAAAATAGTGCAGTTGTACTGTCGGTGAGAAATCTCACGGCGGAGATTAATGGGACGCCGATCCTTCAAGGAGTCAATCTGGAGGTGAAGGCGGGGGAAATTCATGCAATTATGGGACCTAATGGTTCTGGGAAGAGCACTTTATCCAAGATATTGGCAGGTCATCCAGCGTATACTGTGACGGGTGGTGAAGTGGTTTTTCAAGGCGAGAATTTGCTCTTGAAGGCTCCGGAAGACCGTTCCCGTATCGGTGTATTTTTGGCATTTCAGTATCCGCTAGAGATTCCTGGTGTGAGTAATCGCGATTTCTTGCAAGTGGCTTATAATTCCCGTCGGAAGGCGCAAGGTCTAGAGGAATTGGATACTTTCGATTTTGATGATTTAATCGAACAAAAGCTGGATGTGGTGAAGATGAATCCGGCTTTCCTCAATCGCAGTGTGAATGAGGGTTTTTCTGGGGGTGAGAAAAAGCGGAATGAAATCCTACAGATGGCGCTGCTAGAACCGAAGTTAGCAATTTTAGATGAGACTGATTCGGGATTAGATATCGACGCGTTGAAGATTGTGGCTGGGGGAGTAAATCAACTTACCAACACCGACAATGCGACGATTTTAATTACCCACTATCAACGCTTACTCAATTACATTGTCCCAGATTTTGTGCATGTCATGGCACAAGGACGAATAATTACCTCTGGTGGTAAAGAGTTGGCGCACGAGTTAGAGTCTCGCGGTTATGACTGGGTAATCGAAGCAGATGCAGCGGTAGGAGTATCATGACCATGCAGGCGACTATAGAGAAAGATGCTTATTTAACGCAGCTGCTAGAAATATTGCCCATGTTACCAACTGATTTTAGTTGGTTATCAGAACTTCGCGATCGCGCCTCCGCAATTGTGCGCCAATCTAAATTTCCCACGACTCGCGATGAGGAATGGCGCTTTACCAATTTATCGGCTTTGCGTCAAATCCAATTCAATAATGTTGAGACGCCTGTATCTCCGTCTCTCGATGTGGCGATTCCCGAAGCCGAAAGCCGGTTGGTGTTTGTCAATGGTGTGTATGCGCCAACTTTATCAGCGGTCAACGTACCGAATGGTGTAATTGTTGGTAACTTAACTAGTTTACCTGTACACCTGCGCTCTTATCTGGCTCAAGTTGAAGGTGCAGAAGAAGTATTCACAGCCTTAAATACTGCGGGAATGACAGATGCAGCCGTCATCTGGGTCGCCGCAAATGTCATCGTAGAATCACCGATTCAAGTAGTATTCTTAACTACAGACGCGACATTCTCCCAACCGCGTTGTTTGGTAATTGCGGAAAACTCTTCGCAACTAACATTAGTAGAAGAATATCGCAGTCTGAGCACCAACTCCTATTTCACCAATGCAGTTACAGAAATTTGGCTTTCCGAAAATGCCCATGTGAATCACAATAGAATTGAACGCGAAGGCGCAAAGGCGATTCATATTGGTAAGACCGCGACTTCTCAAGCCAAACACAGTCAATATACTTGTAATAGCATCGCCTTCGGTAGCAAGATATCGCGTCATAACTTACAAGTCTATCAAACAGGTGAGCAAACAGAAACGACACTCAACGGTTTGACAATGATTGCTCAAGAGCAATTAGCCGACACTCACAGCCTAATTTCTCTTAAATATCCTCACGGCAAAACACGACAGTTGCATAAATGTATTGTAGGCGATCGCGCTCATGCCGTCTTCAACGGTAAAGTATTTGTCCCGAAAATGGCGCAACTCACAGACGCCGGACAATTAAACCGCAACCTGTTGTTATCACCCAAAGCCAGAGTAGATACCAAACCGCAACTCGAAATCACCGCTGACAACGTTAAATGTTCCCACGGCGCAACAGTCAGCCAACTAGAAGACGACGAAATCTTCTACCTCCAAAGTCGCGGACTAGATAAAGACAACGCCCGTAACCTTCTAATCAACGCCTTCGCCGTCGAAATTATCAACCAAATCCCTCTAGCCTCCCTCCGCCAAACCCTAACCACAGCAGTCAGCCAATACTAGCCTTTGGGAAGCCTAACATCCTATGATCACCCAAGAAAAAACCTTAGCCAACCAAATCCGCCCAGACTTCCCCATCCTGCACCAGGAAATCAATGGTCAACCATTAGTTTACCTGGACAACGCAGCAACATCACAAAAACCTCTAGTAGTCATCAACGCCCTCAAAGACTATTACGAAAATTACAACTCCAACGTCCATCGTGGTGTCCACACTCTCAGCGCTAAAGCCACAGACGCTTACGAAGCCGCCAGAGACAAAATTGCCGCGTTTATCAATGCAGCATCCCGCCAAGAAATTGTTTACACACGCAATGCCACAGAAGCCATTAACCTGGTAGCCTACAGTTGGGGAAGTAATTTGCAAAAAGGAGATGAAATAATTCTCTCCGTCATGGAACACCACAGCAACTTAGTTCCTTGGCAATTACTCGCCCAAAGAACCGGCGCAGTCCTCAAATTTGTCGATTTGACCGCCACCGAAGAATTCGACTTCGCCCACTTCAAATCGCTGATTACTGAGAAAACAAAATTAGTCTCCGTAGTTCATGTCTCCAACACTCTAGGCTGCATCAACCCCGTACAAGAAATTATTACCCTCGCCCACCAACACGGAGCCAAAGTATTAATTGATGCTTGCCAAAGTGTGCCACATATGCCCGTTGACGTACAGGCGATGGACTGTGATTGGCTAGTCGCCTCCGGTCACAAAATGTGCGCCCCGACAGGGATTGGCTTCTTGTATGGCAAATTAGAACTGCTGCGATCGATGCCGCCATTTTTGGGTGGAGGCGAAATGATTACTGATGTATATTTCGACCATTCAACCTACGCAGATTCACCGAATAAATTTGAAGCCGGTACACCAGCCATTGCCGAAGCGATCGCGTTAGGTGCAGCTGTAGACTATTTAACTGGTATCGGTATGGATAAAATCCATAACTATGAAACCGAGTTAACAGATTACCTATTCGCGCAACTCGAAAAAATCCCTGGAATTCGCATTTACGGACCCAAACCAACAGTAGCAGCTAGAGCCGCCCTCGCCGCCTTCACCGTCGGAGATGTCCACCCTCATGACCTATCCACCCTATTGGATGAATCAGGAGTAGCAATTCGCTCTGGACACCATTGCACTCAAGCATTGCACCGCCATCTTCACATTGCCTCTACTGCCCGCGCCAGCTTGTCTTTCTATAATACTCGGGAAGAGATTGATATTTTCATCACAGCATTGCAGGAAACTGTAGAATTCTTCGGCGGTGATGCTTAATCTTGATTTTGGGATTCCATCCTCTATAGGATAAGATATCGATCCGGAGTTACAAAAATTTCCTTCCTTACGACAAGAGCAAACTTATGATTAATAGTCCTTTACGTGAAGAACCTCGCTCAAGACGAGCCGCTGTTATTAGTTCCAATAATGAGTTTTTCCTTTTAGAATGGCTAAAGTCAACTGGTCGCCTAATTGAGCGTGACATCCAAGAACCCAGCTATGCTCATGAAGTAGAAGAAATCTCGGAGTTAATCGCCGTTGATGATATCAGCGACGATCTTGATGACGACGACTCAGATATGGATTTAGACGATTAGTAAATTCTCGTTGGTTTAAGTGTTAGAGCGGATCTAACACTTGTAACTATTTTTACTTATTGACTCGGGAAATATGCTTGCAACTCCAACTTCCGCTGAGCAAAGAATAGTATTGCACAATATTAGCTGGGAAACCTTTGAAGCCTTGCTGCGCGATACAGGCGAGGATAGAGGTTATCGGTTTGCTTATGACTGCGGCATATTGGAAATTATGACGCCGCTATTTGAACACGAAAACCCAAAAATTCAATTTGACCGTTTAATCTTCGCTTTAGCGGAAATCTTGGAATTAGAAATCAAAAGTGCTGGTTCCATGACCCTAAAACGGCAAGACTTAAAGCAGGGATTAGAACCAGATAATTGTTACTATATTCAGCATGAGCCAGCAGTCAGAGGTCGCTTAGAATTAGACTTACAAACCGCTCCACCACCTGATTTAGCCATTGAAATTGATATTACCAGCAGTTCAGTCAACAAGTCAGGAATTTACTCAGCATTAGGTGTTCCGGAACTGTGGCGATATAACGGTAGATATTTGAACTTTTATCAGCTTGTTGAAGGTCAATATAGTGAGTGCGAGTTTAGCATTGCTTTTCCTATAATATCATCCACGGAAATAAGCAGATTTATTGAACAAAGTAAAAGTGTCAGTGAAATTGCTTTACTAAAATCATTTCGCTCCTGGATTAGGAATAGACTTATGAATTAGCCAAATACTATTTACTACATGTTAACGAACCGCATCAAGTGAAGGCGTGAGGCGTGAGGACGTATTAGCACTGCGTCAGTATGGCGCTAGTTAGCCTTTAGTCGTTAGGGCGCAAAGGAGAGAGAGGGGAGTTTAAAAATTATTTAGGACTGCTATAAATGCTCAGTATATATTTTTATAGTATAAAAAGTAACGTTTTCTCAAGCAAATGAGAATAAAAAATTAATAATTCTTAAGACACAAAATTTTGTATTTCTGTCCCAAACTCCCCGTAAAAGATAATATAAAAATTTAGACGGATTACTTATGCATAGTATTGAGGGTGACATCTTAGATTTAACTAGGGAATTTAGCATTCCCAAAGCACCAGCCGGATTTAAGTCAGGTTTTATCGGCATTATTGGTCGTCCGAATGTCGGTAAATCCACACTGATGAACCTGCTAGTAGGACAAAAAATTGCCATCACATCCCCAGTCGCGCAGACCACACGCAATCGCCTGCGGGGGATTTTAACCACACCAACAGCGCAGATAATTTTTGTCGATACACCAGGAATCCATAAACCCCATCATCAATTAGGGGAAGTGCTGGTAAAAAATGCCAAAATAGCGATTGATTCTGTAGATTTGTTACTATTTGTCGTCGATGGTTCAGCCCCTTGCGGAGGTGGCGATCGCTACATTGCCGATTTGCTAACCTACTGTAAAACCCCGATAATTTTGGGCGTGAACAAAATCGACCAACAACCAGAAGATTCCCAGCAATTAGATCATAGTTACCGAGAAATGGCAGAACCACATCAGTGGCAAATCGCCAAATTTTCCGCCATCAACGGCGAAGGATTTGACCAATTACAAGAGTTATTAATCGAACACTTAGAACCTGGCCCCTACTACTATCCTCCCGACTTAGTCACCGACCAGCCAGAACGCTTTATCATGGGAGAACTAATTCGGGAACAGATATTACTCCTCACCCGCGAAGAAGTCCCGCACTCAGTCGCCATTGGCATTGAAAAAGTCGAAGAAGCACCAACCATCACCCGCGTCTTCGCCACAATCAACGTCGAACGCGATTCCCAAAAAGGCATCTTAATCGGTAAAAGTGGCAGTATGCTGAAAACCATAGGTAGTGAAGCCCGCGAACAAATCCAAAAAATGATCGCCGGTAAAGTCTACCTAGAACTATTCGTCAAAGTCCAGCCAAAATGGCGTCAATCCCGAACGCAACTTGCAGAACTAGGCTATCGCGTAGAAGAATAGACATGCTAGAAACAGTCCGCCTAAACCTACCAACATCTGCGCCACTGCGAATTCTGATTGTTGAAGACGATCCGATGATGCAACTAGGACTCGAACAATCACTATCAGCCCATCCCCAAATAGAAGTTATCGGACAAGCCGAAGACGGCTACTTAGGAGTACAAGCAGCCCTAAAACTCAAACCCGACCTAATCGTCATGGATATCGGCTTACCCCGACTAGACGGAATCGCCGCCACCCAGCAAATCAAAGCCGCACTCCCCACCACCCATGTGATTATGCTGACATCACATACCACCGATACAGAAATCATCGCCGCCCTATCCAGTGGTGCCGATGCCTATTGTATCAAAGGAGCGAGCATCGATCGCCTGATGAGTGCGATCGCCGCTGCAGTCGATGGCGCAACCTACCTCGACCCTCAAATTGCCCGCCGAGTCATTGAAAACCTCAAACCACCCACACCCACAACTAACATCGCCAACCTCTCAGGGCGCGAACTAGAAGTATTAAAACTCCTCGTACTCGGCAAAAGCAATCCCGAAATAGCCTCTGATTTATACCTCAGTCCCAACACCGTTAAAACTCATGTGCGGGGGATTATGAATAAACTCGCAGTTGATGACCGGGTGCAGGCGGCGGTGGTCGCTTTGCGTTCGGGGTTAGTTTGAAACGCGGAGGGCGCGGAGGTCACGCGGAGAGGCGCGGAGTAACTCTGCGTAACTCTGCGTAACTCTGCGTTTCTCCGCGTTTCACCCACTCCAAAACTCGATTCCAAGCCCACCAAGGATCGGAGTCTCGGCTGATATACCCTACATGACCTCCGTATTTGGTTAGTACTAGGTCGATGGCTGGGTTTTTGGCGGCGGCTATTTTTAAGTCGGGGACTAAGGTTGGGTCAAATAGCGGATCGTCGGCGGCGTAGATAATTAAAGTGGGGGTTTCTAGGCTGGGGAGGAGATGTAAGCCGCTGCTGGCGTTGTAGTATGCTTCGACTGTGGGAAAGCCTAAGCGACTAATTACTAGTTCGCGGTCGAATCCCCAGATACTATTGGCGCGTTCAATGGCTGCTGGGTCTATGTCTTGAGGATGATATTCGTGGAGTTTCCAGGCGAGTTTTTTGAGTTCTCGGGCGATCGCTTGTTCTAGGTATTTGCCTATGGGATGTTTTTCTAAATATGATAGCGATCGCACTGAGTCTAAGCTGGGGCAAATTACTGCAACTCCGCCGATTTCTTGGGGGTTGAGTGTTGATTCTTTGGCGGCTTTTCCCGCCCACAATGCTAGTTGACCGCCGAGGGAGTAGCCTGCAAACCAAAATTGGGGTGGACAGCCGATTTCTTTGGCTTGTTCGGCGATGCGGACAAAGTCTTCGCCTTCATATAAGCCATCTGATGTTAATGTTGGAGATAATTCGGCTGTTTTGCCGTGGGCACGCCAGTCAAATAGGATGACAGCATATCCCATTGCATAGGCTTTGCGTCCTAGTAACCTGAGAAACCACTGATTGTTTAAGTCTCCGGTTATACCATAGGTACTGATAATAGTTCCCTTGGCTTGGGGTGGAATCGCTATAGTGCCAAAAATTGGTACGCCTTCCTCTCCTGTAAAAATGTGTTCTTGATAAGGTGGTTCTGGGTGTGTAGTGGTGGATTCCCAGTTGCGACTGGCGATTAAGGCTGTGTAGACGGTCATGGCTACACCATTTTTGAGGAACCAAGGCGGTGTGTAATTTGGGTGATGGTCTAACAAATGTATCTACCAGTTTGTAAGAGTGATGCTCGTTTTGAGGTGATCTCAACTATGTATCTAAATTGTTACAAATTTTTTTGTCACCAGAGATTCATCGAAATATTTAGAAAATATTTAGAATTCTCCTTATAATCATTAGAGCCGTCTTTGCCTCTCGCAACGGTCTTTATTTATCTGTAATACTTGTAAATTTTTTTAAAAGATGCCTCGGATACTTGTAATTGACGACGATCCCGCTATTGCTGAGTTAGTAGCTGTCAACCTGGAGATGGCTGGTTATGATGTCAGCCAAGCCGAAGATGGTATTAAAGGTCAGGCACTGGCTCTGCAAATCCAGCCAGATTTGATTATGCTTGATTTGATGCTACCTCGGGTAGATGGATTTACTGTTTGCCAGCGTTTACGCCGAGATGAGCGGACGTCGGAGATTCCTGTGTTAATGTTGAGTGCTTTAAGTCAAACTCAGAATAAGGTAGAAGGTTTTAATGCTGGGGCTGATGATTACCTGACTAAGCCGTTTGAAATTGAAGAGATGTTAGCACGGGTGCGGGCACTGCTGCGGCGGACTGACCGCATTCCTCAAGCGGCTAAACATAGTGAAATTCTTAATTTTGGTCAGCTAACTCTCGTTCCAGAGAGATTTGAGGCAATTTGGTTTGCGAATACAGTCAAACTGACACACTTGGAGTTTGAACTGCTTCACTGTTTGTTGCAGCGTCACGGTCAGACTGTCTCGCCGAGTGAGATTCTCAAAGAAGTCTGGGGTTACGATCCTGATGATGATATTGAAACGATTCGCGTTCACATTCGACATTTACGAACTAAATTAGAACCCGATCCTCGTCATCCCCGTTATATCAAGACTGTATATGGTGCTGGGTACTGTTTGGAGTTACCTGGTACTGGACAGTTAACTGAGGATGTTTCCGCCTCAATGGTCGATTGAGAAATGTTTTGTAGGGGCGCAATGCTTGCGCCCCAATGCTACGGGTAAATGCTTACGCCCCAATACTGTGGGTAAATGCTTGCACCCTAATACTATTGATAAATGCTTGCGCCCTAACTTCAATACTGGTTCGGTTAACTATCTTTTACACTTACCCAGAGGGGAAGGACGCAAGCCGCCGCGCCCCTACAAAGCCCTACCTTTATTCATCTGTTACTAACCGAACCGTATTGAATGTAAAAGCTGATGTTTTTGAACAAAAAATTAGGTAGATGCCGAGTAGTGATAAACCGACAAGGTTTGTCGATTCAGGAACTTTGACTGGTAGAGGCGGACTCGGATCTCTCGGCGGTACATGCACAATTTTACCAAAAATCGCGGCAGTGGTTTTTTCACCTTCTAACACGCGAAATTGCTGTATACTTGTTAACCCACTGTCTTGGCTAAAGCCAGTGAGTTTTAGTGTATAGTCCTGGTTATCTAATTTGAAAGTGCGATCGCTAATGTTACCAACAACATCAACAAAATCCGCATTTTCCTCCGGAGTCCCAGTGTTAGGAGTACTAACAAGTTCAAAGTTGAAGCCAAAAGATTCATTAATCACAGGATTTTGAAGATTCAATAGCACGTTTAAAGGTACAAAATCGACATTTGTTCCTAAGCCAACGGAACCATTAAAATACGTCAAATCCCCGACTTTGAATACTGAGTCAATCGAAGTCGAGATGGAATTTCCGGTAAATGTCAGCACATTTGCACCCGTGCCATAATTGGCAGGATCACCCCAGCTAAATGTATCTGTTCCGACACCGGAATAGTTCGGTGCATCATTATTACCTACAGTCGGATTACCCCAAGTACCACTTGAGTTACCCGTGAAGGTTTGAGCTTGTGCTTGGCTAATAAAACCAAACGCGGCAATTACACTTAAAGTCAGTGTTGTTAGTGTGATTAAAAATGGATTTAGTCTGAGATTTAGCCTAGGATTGCTCATCACAGGCTTGCCTATACAGATGAACTAGTTCACCTTAGTAAATTTACTGACTAAATGCCAACCTTATATTAATATATTTATCTAATCTTTATTTTGAATTAACTTTTACTTCATTAAAGGGAGTGGGGATAGCCGGGGATAAAAACTCTGCTGAAGTAAAAAAGACACTCCCTCCGTCAGGTTGAAACATCCAACTATCCCGCCTAGGCTGATCCCAATACAGTTCGGTTAGAATCTACACTTTAGGGCGCAAGCCGCCGCGCCCCTACAAAACCAAATCCGTATCGAGTCAACGGTCTTTCTAGACTATTCCCTTGATCATTAAGGCGCAAGGGCATTCCCGCGAATTAGACTACCAAGAGTTTTTGCCGTAATTTTTAGCTGCGTGATCGGATTGGCTGGGACTACAGTTTTATACAAGTAACTGTCAAATGTTAGTCGCTGTACATCCATATCTGAACACATTTCCACAAATGCTTCGCGAGTGGCGTCGGAACGGTAGAAGACGTTTTGTAAAATGTCTAATACCTTGTAGGTCAGACCATATTTCCGATCCCAACGTTTGATATAGATTTTGAGGTCAGCTTCTGTAGGAATCCGAGTGCCTTTTTCTGACAACTCGACAATTGTTTCCGCACACATTCTGCCTGATTTGGCGGCAAAGTAAATGCCTTCTCCAGAAGATTTGGTGACATAACCGGCGGCGTCTCCAACTAAAGCGATTCTACCGACAACGCGACGGGGACGGGGATGTTCGGGAATCGGATGAGCTTCAACTTTAATGATTTTACCACCGGCTAGTTTTTTGGCAGCACGGGCGCGGATACCGGCTTGGAGTTGTTTGATGCTGGCTTTGTGTACCTGCATTGTGCCAGTGCCAACGGCTACGTGATCGTATTTCGGGAAAACCCAGGCATAGAAGTCGGTGGAAACGTCGTCGCCCACGTACATTTCTGCCAAGTCGTTGTAATATGCCATTTGTTTGTCTGGCAAGCGAATGCGTTCTTGGAAAGCGATCGCATAGTTATAATCCCCAGCATCCATTTCTTTGGCGATGCGAGAATTTGCGCCATCAGCTCCAATAATTACATCTACTTTCAAGGTTTTGGCGATTCCTTGCGCTCCACCTTCAGTGTGATCTACATAGTGAATGGTGTAGGGATCGCTTTTGCTGACGGGAAAATCCAGTTTATGGACAGTGGCGTTGATCAGGTTTGCACCAAGTTTTTCCGCGCGATCGCGCATAAAACCATCCAACACTTCTCGGCGACACATGCCAATATATTCGTCTTCTTTAATGAGATTAATATCGACTTCGCGATTCGAGGGCGATATCATCTTCATCTTCCGCACTTTGCGATCAATAATATGTGGTGGCAGATCGAATTCAGCTACCATACACAGTGGAATCGCACCGCCACAAGGTTTGGCGTTGTCTAGCTTGCGTTCAAATAAAAATGTCTCAATCCCGGCTAATGCCAATGTTTCGGCGGCAGAGGAACCAGCGGGACCTGAGCCAATAACAGCAACCCTTAGTGTCAAAGCTCTTCTCCAATTGCTTGTGGCTACACTAGGTGATGTTATCACGGAGTTATGCCCGGTCTGACGTTACCCTCGCTAGTTATCAACGAATTGCAACACAGTTTAACATTTTGAAATTAAAACCCTTGTTTGTGGATGGGGATACACACAGTTAATTTACTTATTTAAATTGTGACAATTTGCATCTATCATAGGGAAAAAGCGGTAATCCTACCAGTTAACCGTAGATTAAATGCAGAGGTTGGAAGTGGGCATAATAGTTGAAAGCGTATCCAAGCAATTTGGCAGTTTTAAAGCCGTTGACCAAGTCAGCTTAGAAATTAAATCAGGTTCACTTGTTGCTCTTTTAGGTCCCTCAGGGTCGGGTAAGTCTACCCTACTGCGATTGATTGCTGGTTTGGAGTTGCCAGATAGTGGGAGAATTCTCCTGACTGGTGACGATGCTACCAATAAAAGTGTCCAAGAACGCAATATTGGGTTTGTGTTTCAACACTACGCTCTATTCAAGCATATGAGCGTGCGTCAAAATATCGCTTTTGGTTTAGACATCCGCAAAGTCCCGAAAGCTAAGGTGAAGGCGCGAGTAGCAGAATTGTTAGATTTAGTACAATTGAGTGGACTTGGCGATCGCTACCCATCACAACTTTCCGGTGGTCAACGCCAAAGGGTAGCATTAGCTAGAGCGCTAGCTGTAGAACCAACTGTATTATTACTAGACGAACCCTTCGGCGCACTTGATGCCAAAGTTCGCAAAGACTTACGTGCTTGGTTGCGTCGTCTCCATGACGAAGTTAATGTCACTACAGTTTTTGTCACCCACGACCAAGAAGAAGCGATGGAAGTTTCTGACGAGATTGTGGTGATGAATAAAGGACGAGTGGAACAAATTGGTACACCAGCCGCAATTTACGATCATCCGGCTTCCGCGTTTGTGATGAGTTTTATTGGTCCAGTCAATGTCTTACCTAGTACTTCCCACATTTTCCAAGGTAATGGGTTTGATTCGGCTAGCCAAGAAATGTTCCTCCGTCCGCAAGATGTGGTGGTGGAAACAAGTCCTAATGGGACAACAGTCTCAGCCAGAGTTAACCGCTTGATTCATCTAGGTTGGGAAGTACAAGCGGAATTAATTTTAGATGACGGTCAAATGGTGACAGCGCATTTAACACGCGATCGCTTTGACGAGTTAAAGTTAGAACCACAACAACACGTTTATGTCAAGCCCAAAGATGCTAAATCTTTTCCGTTATATTATTCGATTTAGTTGGGTTTATTTCGGAAACGAACAGTCTACTGTAATTTTTAAGTTACTTTCCGCAGTGCCTTTAGTAATATAGGGAATCCCCGTTTCACCGCCAACTCTAATGCCAAATTCGAGGACGACTCGATCGATATTAGCGTTGGCGACTGTTTTAAAGGCATTCAGCGTGTAATTCGTATAGGCACGGATTGTATCTTCAACCGTCTGCATAATTTGCTCAGAATCGTCAATTCTGAACCCTTTTTCATCAGGTGTGGTGACATCTGTAGATTCAATCCAAATCAAAGTACCGTCTTCAAGTTTGATCGGTGCAAGTTGTGTCATGGGATATTTATTCAGTTAACTTTCATGAGCTATAAGTAATTATACTCAAAAAATGCGATGTCGCATGTAATTTTAATGATAACTAATCAATTTCTGTATTCAGCATAGCCGACATCTAATTGTATTCTACTGATGTGGAACATTATGTCCGCCACATCGCCTAAAAGAATAGAAAATTAATTTTGGGAACCAAGTACCCATATAGTACAATTGCTGACCGTTATCAAAAAATATCAACATGATGAACTGGTTCCCCGTCTCACAATGGCGAAAGTTTACAAAATATCTTTCTTTATTCTCTGTTTGTTTATTTTTGGTGATTAGTTGTACTAGCCGTCCACAGACCACTGCATCAACAACCGCAACTGCAGGTGACGGTCGGGTAACTGTCGGTACGACCCAGAAGCCGCGCACCCTCGATCCGGCTGACGCTTATGAGTTGGCGTCACTGGGTTTGGTTTATAATATGAGCGATCGCTTGTATGCTTACCCACCAGGAACCACTGAAGTTAAACCTCAGTTAGCAACAGCACTGCCAAAAGTGAGTGCAGATGGCTTAACTTATACCATTCCTTTGCGCCAAGGTGTCGTGTTTCACGATGATACTTCTTTCAACGCCAAAGCAATGGAGTTTAGTCTAGAACGTTTTCTCAAAAATGGTGGTAAACCTTCTTTCCTGTTAACGGATGTTGTAGACTCGGTTAAAGCCACCGGCGATTATGAGTTAACCATCAAACTGAAAAAGCAATTTGCAGCTTTTCCCTCGCTGTTGGCATTTTCCGGTACATGTGCTGTTTCACCCAAAGCTTACGAACTTGGCGCTGGCAAATTTAAACCAAATATTTTTGTTGGGACTGGTCCTTATAAATTGGTAAGTTTTGGACCCGATTCCCTGAAATTCGATGTTTTTGATAAATATTGGGGCGAAAAACCTGTGAATAAGGGGATTAATCTTCAAATTCAGAGTAGTCCCGCTAATTTGTATAATGCCTTCCGGACAAATTCGATTGACGTTGCTTACCTATCTTTACAACCCGACCAAATTCGCAGTTTAGATGATAGTGCGAAAAAAGGTGATTGGCAATCGATTTCAGCGCAGGGTAGTGTTACCAGTTACATGGTGCTGAACCGAAATCAAAAGCCGTTGGATAAACTCGAAGTTAGACAAGCGATCGCGTCAATGCTTGACCGTCCACTAATTAATCAACGAGTGTTGTACGATCAAGCGACTGCGTTATACAGTATGATTCCGACAACATTCAACGTTGCGCTACCTGTATTTAAGGATAAATACGGTGATGGAAATGTTGATAAAGCTAAACAATTATTAACTACAGCCGGCTTCTCAAAAGCTAATCCAGCAAAAGTAGAAATTTGGTATCCATCTAGTTCCCCAACTCGGGCTGGTGCAGCGCAAACCCTCAAAGCCTACGCCACTCAAAAAATGGATGGTATCCTCGAATTTGATGTGAAAGTCGTTGATGGTGCAACTTTCTTCAAAGATATTACCAAAGGTACATACCCCGCCGCAATGCTGGATTGGTATCCCGACTTTTTAGACCCAGATAATTACGTCCAACCCTTCTTATCTTGTTCTAAAGGTTCCGAAGCCAAGGGATGTGAAGATGGTGGTAGTCAATCTCAAGGTTCTTTTTACTATAGCGATCGCATGAATCAACTAATCGATCAGCAGCGAAAAGAACAAAATCCCGAAGCCCGGAAAAAAATCTTTGCCGATATTCAAACTATATTCGCCAATGATGTACCTTACATCCCCCTATGGCAAAACAAAGATTATGTCTTTGCCCAAAAAGGTGTAAATGGTGTCCAGCTAGACCCCACCCAGAATCTAATTTACCGCACAATCAAAAAGTAAAAATCCCCTCCCCCTATGTCTCGCTCAAAAGCATTACAATACTACATTGCCACCCGCTTCCTCCTCGCGCCGCTGATGCTGTGGACAATTACCACAGTGGTATTTTTACTCTTGCGGGCGACGCCGGGAGATCCTGCTGACGCGATTCTCGGTTCTCATGCACCAGAAAGTGCGAAAGCAGCACTCCGGGAACAACTCGGTTTATCATTACCTTTATGGCAGCAATATCTCAATTACATGGGAAGTCTGCTGCGTCTCGATTTAGGCTCGTCCTTGACTAGTCGTGGACAGGGGGTTTGGGAAGTAATCGGACAATACTTCCCGGCGACAGTCGAGTTAGCAGTGTGTAGTATGACGATCGCTGTAGTTGTCGGTGTGGCAATGGGTACTCTTTCGGCTTCTCGTCCTGGCACATTTTTGGATGCTGGCGGACGTTTGTTTGGAATTATTACTTACTCGCTACCGATGTTTTGGGTAGGAATGGTACTGCAATTGGTTTTCTCAGTCCAACTCGGTTGGTTTCCTAGTGCTAACCGCTTTCCACCTAATTTACCGGCTCCGACTCATATCACTGGGTTGTATACAATAGATAGTCTATTGGGTGGAAATTTAAGTCAGTTTTTTGCAACTTTGCATCATTTGGCTTTACCAAGTTTGACTTTGGGGATTTTGCTGAGTGGAATTTTTGAGCGGATTGTGCGGGTAAATTTGAAACAAACTTTGCGGGCAGATTACGTAGAGGCGGCGAGGGCTAGAGGCATTTCTGAAAACAAAATTTTGGTGTCGCATGCGCTGAAAAATGCCTTAATTCCGGTGATTACGGTGTTAGGTTTGACTTTTGCTTCTCTACTTGGAGGGGCGATTTTGACTGAGGTGACATTTTCTTGGCCGGGGCTGGCGAATCGTCTGTATGAGGCGATATCTTTACGCGATTATCCCACAGTTCAGGGTGTACTTGTATTTTTTGCCGCGATCGTGGTTTTAGCAAGCATTTTGATTGATATCTTAAATGCTTATGTCGATCCACGGATAAAATATTAATCGCGAAGGAGTATCCGGCGATGGAATTTAATTCATGGCTACCAGTACCGCTCAATTTAACTTTATCAGCCGATGATGTCCATATCTTCCTGGCTCACCTTGACGTGAGTGCATCACAGTTGCAACAATTTACGCAGAGTCTCTCTAGTGATGAACAGGATCGGGCTAATCGATTTTATTTTGAGCAACATCGCCATCGTTACATTGCCGGTCGTGGGATACTCCGCACTATTTTGGGTCGTTACTTGGGTATGGAACCGGAAAAAGTGCAGTTTACCTACTCAAGTCGTGGTAAACCAATGTTGGCAGGATTGAGTCAAATAACGTTTAACTTGTCTCATTCCGAAAATTTAGCACTATATGCCGTGACACGCGATCGCTTGCTGGGTGTGGATATTGAATATCTGCGTCCAATGTCTGATTTGGATGGTTTAGCAAAGCGATTTTTTTTACCGACAGAATCTGCAGTCTTGCGATCGCTACCTCCGAAACTGCAAGCAGAAACTTTTTTCCGTTACTGGACTTGTAAAGAAGCTTATCTCAAAGCTACCGGAGATGGTTTATCACAACTAGAGCAAATCGAAGTATCCCTAACTCCCGGAGAACCCGCCAGATTGCAGACATCCGCCGACTGGAGTTTAACAGAAATAGTCCCAGCAGATAATTATGCAGCGGCTGTGGTTGTCGCCGGAATTGGCTGTCATCTGCAATACTGGCAATATTAATAAGTTCGGCTGATGAGTCTCAATCTGCTTACTCAAGTATGATTCTGGATAACTATGCCATTAGATGTAAGGACTTAGGAAGAGGTAAGAACATCCGCTTCTGAGTAGCTTGAAAGCTGTACAGCTCAAGAATGGTGCAATACAGGATATCAGCACAATGACATTACAAGGCGTAATTTTGGATATAGATGGGACACTTGTCCTCAGCAACGATGCTCATGCTCAAGCTTGGGTAGAAGCATTTGCTGCCTTTGGATACGAGGTCAAGTTTGAGGAAATCCGACCGCTAATTGGTATGGGTGGCGATCAAGTCCTTCCTAAATTTGCATCTGGACTTTCTAGTGAAGAAGGCAAAGGTAAGGAGATTGCCGATCATCGCAAAGAGCTAATTATTAATAAGTTTAGCTCAAATCTAGCTCCCGCCAACGGTACAAGGCAACTGCTCTTGAAGATGCAGGACAAGGGGTTACATTTAATCATTGCTACTTCCGCTACATCTCAAGAACTGACAGTTTTGCTGAAAGCCGCGCAAGTAGACGATCTTCTCAATCAGGATGAAGCCGCAACATCCAGCGATGCTAAAGCCTCTAAACCAGCGCCAGACATTGTCCAAGTAGCTTTAAAGAAGCTAAAGATGCAGCCTGACCAAGTTGTGATGTTGGGTGATACTCCTTACGATATTGAGTCTGCTAGCAAAGCTGGCGTTGGCGTGATTGCATTTCGTTGCGGAGGCTTTAAAGATAGTCAACTGAAGAACGCTTTAGCTATTTATAATGACCCAGCCGACTTATTGGCGCACTACGAGGAATCGCCTCTAGCTAAAGAAGCAATGCTCAGTAAATAACACCTGTTGCTTAATGTCAAACCACTATGTCTGATAATTTTTCGGGTCAACTATGCCCAAAAATATTTGCGACAACGAGTATCAGCATAGTGCTATTAGGCGTTTAGCAGATGAGCCACTAAACAAAACCTGCTAATGCAAAGGCTAAATTTATAGCTGATGCTAGCAGGCTTTGCTCATTTCGCAACGTCTTTCAAGATATTTGTTACTTTAATTAATAAATGCAGTGTTTCTAGCTATTATTATTTCACTGTCAACTAAAATTTCGGAAAAATCAGACTTAGAAAACGGCTAGAAACTAAGCACAAACTGTTAGTAACTACCCAAAAGAATTAGATAAATGACTTCAGTCTATGGATTGAGATAGATAACTATTGCTTGTAATTACTTCTAGAGAAGGATGATTTTTATAGCCAATTTTATAAACTGGTAGGTATGAATTCAGTCAAGACAATAGGATTGCGCTTAAGAGATGATTAGTTAATTTGACACCTGTGAGTAAATCGAAATTTTTGTTAGTAATAGTTATCACAGCTTAGATTTCGGAATTGGCATAGTAATAGATTGACAATTTACTATTACTCACGTATACTGTATCGTCTCTATTTATTAAAGCAATTACACTAGAATATTTGCCAATTCTTGACTGGATTGCAACCTAGTCAATTGATTCATAAAATCGTTATTTAAGGAGGTTCAAATGCCAGCATTTCAACAGATTCGCAAAATTTTGACAGCTTTTGTCGTCATCTTAGCCTTAACTGTAACTACAGCTTGCAGTTCAGTTCAAGCTAAACAACCACCAAATATGCCAGCAATCAGCCGTGGTGCAGATTATGGTCAACTAGAACGTGGTAGTACTGCCACCGGACAGGAGTTTGGCAATTGGGTTGTGCAAGCCAGTAAAGGGCTAATCAGTGATGCTTACGTGCGTGACAATAACAAGTTAGGTATTGTGATTACGCCTCAGGTAAAAGCGAACGAAGTACAATCTTTGACAAAATCTTTGGTTCAAGGATTTCACAAAAATTTCCCAAATCAGGATCTAACAGTTTTAGTATACGCTCCTGACAAAAAACTGATCTTAACAGCTCAGTATGATACTCAGTCTAAGCAAGTTAAGTACAGTTAGATTTTGAATCTGGGCTGTTCAATATCTCCAAGCAATTCACGGTTATCATAGGAAAAACAAATGACTAGCAGCGAACAATACAAACGTCAAATAATGAGTGATTTGGCAGGCGGTAATGTGGAATCTCTGGATGATGTTCCATCTGACCCAACCAAAGAATACCAAAATTTTGATGATTTTGCTCAGCGTTCATCTCACAAAGAACGTCACCAATTATTTAGTCGGGCTTTGAATCACGATAATGTCTCCCCCAGTCAAATGGAACCAGAACTTCAAAAGGCGATTAGTCGTATTCAGCCGAATGAGCGAAATGATGTCGCCCATGCTTTCTTTAAGCACTTTAAGCAAAGAGGTCTAGATGAGCGTAATTTAGAAAAACAGCTAACTCTTTCTAGTCACAATCCCAACCACATGAGTGCTGATGATGTTAGCAAACTTGCGTCTTTTGCTTATCACAATCACCCAGATATTTTCCATGAAGTGATGGCGGAACAACCGGCAATCTTTAAGTTTATCAGCAACCCAGTTGTTGGTGCAGCTTTAGGGGCGGTCGCGGCTAAATGGTTTGGCGGTCATAGATAAAGGTTCGTAGTTGTGCTTTCTGCTAAAAGTAAGTGCAACTACAAACTTATTGTATTTTGCAATAGTGCCTGGATTAATGAGTTTGGCTGCTATATAATTCATAGACATCCATAGACATCTAATCTTTACTTAACGTTTCAACGGGTGAAGAAGGCTCCATTACCCTTAACGTCCTGACACGCCTTAGCCCTGCGCGTTTTAGATGGTAAATTATCCAAGCTTTTCGAGATTTTTGGCGGCGTTTAAATCCCGGTCAATACTTAATTTACATTGTTCACAATCAAACATTCTTAGTTTCAGTGGCATATCTTGAATATATCCGCAACTAGAACAAGTTTTAGATGATGGATAAAATCTGTTAGCTAATACTACTTCACTCCCAAACTTTTTAGACTTATACTCTAACTGTCTTCTGAACTCATAAAAGTTGGCATCTGCTACCGCACCAGCTAACTTATGATTTGCCATCATCCCTTTAACGTTCAAGTTTTCAATAACTATTTTGGCGTGGTTTTTGCTAATAGCTGTTGTTGCTTTGTGGGTGGCATCATTGCGGATATCACTAACTCTTTTATGGGTTTTAGCCACTTTCTTTTTTTGTTTCAGATATTGGTTAGAGCCACATATTTTTCTAGCTAATGCTCTCTGTTGTCTTGCCAGTTTCTTTTTAAACTTTTTGGTAGCTTTAGGATTATTGAAAACAACTCCAGTAGATAAAGTTGCTAACTCTTTGATGCCTAAGTCTACACCGACCGCTGGGATTTTTTCTGTTTGTTGTGGTGCGGTCTGGTCGAAAGCAAAACTAATATACCAGTTCCCCGCACGTTCCGATATCGTAAATTTTGAAGTCTTGGTATGCGGTAAACCTTCATAAGTTTTGACAGTGCCAATTATCGGTAACTTAATACTAGTACCACCTACTGAAAGAGGCTTACCACCTGAATTAATAGTGAAACTGCTGGCAGATTTGCCTTTCTTTTTGAATTTAGGGTAATCTGCTAGACCTTTAAAGAAGCGCTGGTAAGCATTGCCTAACTGCTCAAAAGCAAACTCGGTTACTTTTTGACAAATACCTTTTTCTTTCAACCATACTAAATCTGGGTTTGTTTTAACATTGTTATTGAAGAAAGTCTTTAATAATCTGTGGTTTGGCTTGTAACCATCTTTATATAAAGCTTGCCATGTAGTTAAACCCCAGTTGTAAGTAAACCGAGCGATACCCGCGTGTTTAGCCATTAAGACACGCTGTTCATTATTGATTTTTAGCTGTGTCTTAATTGATAAAAGCATTTAGGTTTAATTCCTCAGCACTGCGTCTCTTTGCCTTCTGATACTACTACATCTTTTATAGGGTTATCAATAGTCTGTTTGAGTTGATTTTTCAAATCTGTTGAATAACTTCTCAGTCCGTAAAGTCTACAGGACAAGCAATGAATGATTGCCATCAGATCTTCTACAAGCTCTTGTTGTGGTGATAAGTTTTCTTGGTTGGCTACAATAATTTCGCAACCATAAGATGAGTGCCAGTTCATCAATGAAGTCAAAAGCAAAGCCACACAAGCGATCTTTATGGGCTATCACAAGAGTTTTAACTTCACCCTTTAAGATAGAAAAAATAATGCTTAAGAACTTTTTACGTTTAAAGTTCAGACCACCGCCAATTTCTTTAACTAAATCGTCGATAGCTAAACCACGAGAACCACAAAAAACCTCCATAGCGGTTACTTGGTTTACAAGCTCAGGTTTTTGGTTGTTAGAAGATACACGACAATAGACAATAACTTTTTTGTAAGTTTCAAGTGGTTGTAGCCCTTTGGCTATCCTCAGATCATCATCAGTGTAATAACGATAATTTGATACAGTCCTTTTAGCTGGAAGCTTTCCTGAACCATCCCAGCGTTGCAATGTCTTGACTGTCACCCCTAGTTTTTTGGCAAACTTATAAGGTTTGCACATTTTAGTCTGTTGTCCAAGATACAACCTTATTGTACATCGTTGTCTACACTTTTAATGTCTTGAGATCATCTCACTTTCTGAATTTGTTCAGTAAAATATGATTGCTGATAATTTAACTGTTGCGCCAACTCTAACCCTCTTTGAAACGCCTCTAAAGCTTGAGGATATTCGTTTTTCTCCACATGCATCTGTCCAAGTTGATCGTAGGTGTTCATCAAACCGTAAGTATCCGCAGCTTGAACTTCGGTTTGAATCAGAATTTGACTAGCATTAATCGCTTCGTCGCGCTGTCCCTGTTGACGGTATAGGCTGATGAGCGATCGCAAAGCATCAGCCGCACGAGCATATTGTTGTAATCCCCATGCTGTCTGATAAGCTTCTTGATAGTTTTGAAAAGCGGATTGCACTAAAGTGGGATCTGTTTTAGCTAAAGATTCGTAATTTGAGGCAATTGCTAACTTTAGTCCTGGTATTTCGATCTGATTTTTGGTATTGGCGTAATACTCGGCTAATCTTGACCGTACTTTTACTGATTCTTCTGGTTGTTTTGCTTGCTCGTAGATAAAAGCTAATTCTTGGAGGTAGCTGACTTCACTCACGCGATCGCCCTTCGCTGTGGCTAAAGCAAGTAACTGTTCGTAACTACCTGCAGCTTGAGGATAATCAAACCAGCTTAAGTGTACTTGTGCCATCGCTAACAGAGTTTCTGCCTCAGCTGTGGCGTCACCTTGCGATCGCACGGCGGTGAGAATTTGGTTGTAGACTATTAATGCTTCTTTAGGCGATCGCACTTGTTGGTAAGCGGCACCTAGGGTTTGTAAAAGTTTTAAATCTGTTGTATTTTGTAATAATACTTGTTGTTGAATCTTTTGTAAGCGTTGGGTAATCACTTGAACTTCTAGGCTATTATTTGTCCGCCACGCCATCATTCCTACGCGAGACAGTGCTTGGACTTCCGGTAGCGAACCTAAGACGCGTCGCAGGCGCAATTCCCGATTCCACAACGCAAAAGCATCTAGCTGATTTCCTGCGGCTAACTTGGCTGCAGCTTTTCGATTGAGGTCATCTAAATCTGTTTCCAGCTTTTGACGTTCTGTCGGAGTCAGCGGTTGCGTTTTAACCGAGTGCGGTAGCAGCGGATCGATTGTTTGAATCTCTAGTGGATTCACCGGGAATTCTTCTAGTGGTTTTAGCGGTTTCTTCGTCGCTGCTACCACCAACGAACTGCAAGCCAGCCAGATGATGGCAGTTGTCACCGTTACACTCAAGCGTTTTAGCATTACTGTTTTACCTGATTCTCCAATATTTAAAAGACGAACAGTAACAAAAAATTCTCCCCAGACCCTAACAAAATATAATTAAGATACGTTCAGATTATTTTTCAGTAAGTGGATTGTCAGCTTTAAATGACTCATTCTACAGATATTGTCAGCTTGACCCGCTGGATGGCAGCTGATTTCAGCAATCAGGAGCAAGCGTTTGAAAACCCGCCCTTTTTTGCCCATATTCGCGTTTGCATGCGTCCTCTACCTCACTCACTATTATCAGGGGTAAGTTTATTTTTAGAACAGGCTTATGATTATATGCTGACAAACCCTTATCGGATGAGGGTTTTGAAGTTTACCGATGCTGGAAGCCACATTCTCCTGGAAAACTACACCGTCAAAGAAGAACAAGAATTCGCTGGCGCATCCCGCGACCCACAGCGCCTCCAAGCTTTAACCACCGACCGCTTAGAAAAGCTTCCTGGCTGCGATATGACAGTAGAGTGGACAGGTCACAGCTTTAAAGGTAAAGTTGTCCCTGGTAAAGCCTGTATTGTGTTTCGCAACGGTAAAAATACTTATCTCGATAATGAATTTGAGATTGACGCCGAGAAATTGCTCAGCATCGATCGCGGACGGGATTTAGAAACTGACGAACATCTTTGGGGTGCGATCGCGGGTCCTTTTCATTTTGTCCGTTGGCATAATTTTGCCGACGAAATTACAGCACCCTCTGCCTAAGTTACCTTAAATCTTACCCCTTTGTGTAAATCAACCTTGTTTTAGCAAAGGGGTAGCCAAAACAATAGAATTTTGGTAAGATATAAAACTGTAATCCGGCGGCGTAGCCAAGTGGTAAGGCAAGGGTCTGCAAAACCTTCACCCCCAGTTCAAATCTGGGTGCCGCCTTTTTTATCCTTAGGTTTGTTTAAAAATATAAGCGAGTGATGATTGTGCTAACTGATTAGCCTGAATTTTAAAGCTATGGTACAAACAATCCCAGCAAAAGATGTAGACTTGCGCTATTTAATCGACAATTTTGGTCTTCAGCTAGTTCAGGATGACCACTTCTTCCGGGAGTGGCAAGAAAATCTACCAGAAATTACAGATTTAGACAAGCAACTTTTAGACAGAGTAAAAGCGGGTTATTTCAATCTTCTTAATTACCCACCTTTACTAGAAGATGTCGTGAGAATGGCAATTCTCGACCCCATCCTGTTCATTGGAAATCTTTATTTAGCTCCTTTTTATGTTAAATCAGAAGAATCTATTGATATTGCGTTAGAAGATAATGCAGCTATTATCAAAGGTAAAATTGACACTTTAGTTTTGAAAGACCAATTCTGGGTAATGGTTATCGAGTCGAAAAAAGCTGCTTTTTCGATTGAAGAAGGACTAGCGCAGATTCTCGCTTATATGTTAGGTAATCCTTACCCAGATCAACCTAGTTTTGGCATGATTACTACTGGTGGTAGTTTTATATTCCTCAAATTAGTCAAAGGAAAAACGCCACAATATGGCACATCTGATATTTTCGATATTCGCAATCGCGGCAATTCACTATATAGCGTCCTGAAAATCTTAAAACGCCTAAGTGAATTAGTCATCTCGTCAGCGACTTAAATATGTAATGTTGCTACCACTGATCTGTCACCTCAATCGATTATGTCAAATTAGGTGTTGCCCTCAGGCTGTGTAGAGATTTCATCAGCATTTTTTGGGAGCGTAGGTAGCCAGTAATCAAGCTAAATTTCTTGTATGGTACAAATCTGAGGCTAAAATAAATGATATTAACTGATTGAGTTGTAAACATGGCTACGCAGCGAGTAACAATCGAACTCCCAGAACCTGTGTTTCGACAGTTGATGCGGATTGCAGAAGCAACTCATCAGCCAGTGGAGATACTTGTCGCACAAAGTGTAATCAGTAATCTGCCGCCTTCTGCGGACAATGCCTCACCGGAATTGCAACTGGAATTTATAAGAATGCAAACTATGGAGACTGAGGAATTGTTTACGATTGCTCAAGCTCAACTACAATCAGACCAACACCAACGCCAAGCTGAACTATTAGCAAAAAATGAAGCAAGCCTGCTGACCCAATTGGAACAGCGGGAATTATCGGATCTGAGGCTTGCCTCAGATCTACTCATGCTTCGTAAAGCTTATGCATGGTCGCTTCTTCGTTGGCGTGGACAGAGAATTCCCAGCTTAAAAGAGTTGCCGATTCCGCTGTGACCATCCCCGACAGTCTGCGGCGGCAAATCATTGAGGAAGCAAAGTATCGCTGCGAATATTGTAAAACTTCCTCGCGCCTGACGGGAACACCCCTAGTCATGGAACACATTCTGCCAAAATCAATGGGTGGAAGTGATAATCGAATTAATCTTGCTGCATCTTGTTACCGTTGTAACGAGTTTAAGGGCGCGAAAACCCATGCAAAACATATTACTTGTACACTATAAATAAAGTAAACTACTTCCCTCTCAATCAACAGGGATCGCCGGAATCTACATAAAAGTTTAAAATATAGAACGGCTAGAAAAGCAATTAAATCCAGGATTCCACGGAAAAGATATAAACTTCCTGCATTCGACTGAAATCACTGTCAGCAGACACGAGAATCAGATTGTGATAAATTGCTGTTGCGGCAATCCAAAGGTCATTGTCCTCAAAACCAAGATCTTGAATGCGAGTACTGCGGCGTTTGTTTTTGTCTTTTGGAGCAAATTGGCAAAAAATGCGATTTTTTAGTTGACTGTAGATCTCAGCTATTTCTTCGTTGAGCAGATAGATATCAATTTCTGTCAGGAATGCTTGAACAACTTGCAGGTTTAGATCTCGACGCTCTGATTTTTCCGTCATGTAGAGCAACTCACCATAACTAATGATGCTAATTCCGAAGGGATATTGAGCATAACCTTGAGCAATTGCGACAACTTGAGGATTGTTGTTAATCAGATAACTACAGTGATTGGTATCTAGCAAATACATAAATTATTGGCTTAAAACCAGTAAATGTATAAATTATTGGCTTAAAACTTCGCTTTTGAGCGGGTTTCATCAAGAAATTCTAGGCACTCCTCTAGGTCATCTCCATGCCAAGTACCCGCGAATTTGAGTAAGTCTTGACCTGTAGAACCTCGTCGGATTACAGAAGAAGATTTATCTCCACGTTGTTTTATTTCGGCGATCTTAGCAGCAAAATCTTCAGGTGCTTGTGCTAAGGTATCATCTTCAAGAAGCAAATCGGTCTGAGTGTGTGCTTGCTCTAAAGATGCCAGAATCGAAGCTCCGCTGGAAGGTGATTTGGTTACTTCTAATTGAGACGGAAGTGTTTTTTGAAAACCAAGAAATGCTAGATATTGTTCAATATGAGTCAGTTGGTCATCTGGGAGTTGAGCAATCTGCTGTTGAAGTTGACGGCGACGGTCAAGGATAGTCATCGGACACCTCGTGGAACTGAATTTTCTTCATTTTACTCAATGGGAAAGTGTTCATCAGAATTACCGGGTAGAAACCCCGTCCTTTAGCGAAGTGGAGGACGGCTTTACATTTAAATCTAGCTTCTTACGATCAATCCGTTTGAACGACGAATTAATTGCATTTTTCTAGCCGATATCTGCCCCAACCGTTTCCAGTTAGTATCGCTGACAGAAATCTGTTTTTCGGTATCACCACTTACGTAGCCAATACCTTTAGGTGAGTTGACCAAGTCGCCTTTACGGAACCCATGCCTCGTTGTAGACCCACCATACTTACGCCTTAATCCCCCAGCAGACGGAACCATCAAATGTAATTGACGGCGAGAGTAGGGAGGGCGGCGAATTACGAAAAATAGTGAGGGCGTAATTGCGACTTTGCCAAACCAGTTTGCGCCATCTTGATTTAATTTATGATACTTTCGATACCCAACAAAATGGGACGCGGCAATTGCAACTCCGTCTATTGCATGAGTATGAAATTCCGCCTCAGATTTATTCTTTTTGTTCTTCTCCAAGCATAAATGCTTGCGAGTAGATGCAGTCTGATAGCCAACAATAGTGACCGTGGTGGCAAATTGTTCTAGCTGTTTTAGCATCCAGCGCTGTCCGACCATTACCGCAGAGAACCCTTTTCCAGAGCGAGCTTTTTTTCTACCACTAGTCAAATCAACATCGGCTCTAACATATTCATATCGAATTTCTGCAACTGGATATATTTCACAAAGCTCTTTTACAATTCGTAGTTCTAATTGACGATTGGCACGGATTGAAGGTGCAAGCTTTGCTTGACGACGATTTGAGAATCGTTTTTGCCGATGAGCGCGTTTGGAAAAATCAGCTTTACGATTAATTCTTCTACCTCTACGCCCACGACGCATTAATCGTCTTAAATCCATTCTCTGTCGCACAGTCTGAAACGGCAGAATTAAATGAGCAGTATATAAAGTACACTTCGCAGACTGTACCCCAATACCTGAATACTTCTTACCTGGGTCGATCCCGATTACAATATCTTGACTATCTCGCCCTGAGGGTTCTACGACTAGTTGTACGTAAAACTGACCACAAGCAGACCATCGTTTAATTGCAATGCCCGCCTCAATCCACTTTCTCGCTCGTGCGGGAGTTGTAGGCATTAATGGCTGATTGTTAGTATCTACTACTGGAATTCGCATTTTGTGTTTGTGGTATAACCCATTTTTGTTTAAGTCCCTTTGCCCAACTCAACTAGGATGTCTTGGCTTGCCCAACGCCTGAACCAATCAGGCTTAAAGTTAGTCCAAACTAGGGAAGTATTTGGAAGTTTGTGCCAAGTTGAGTCTAAATGGGCTATTCACCTCTTACGTCGAACTAATTGGTTAGTTCAATCCTCGTCCCTTTCAGGGCGAGGTTAGTGAACGGCTTTTCAGCAACCATTTTTAAAAGGATGTTAGCCGAAGTTAGGGGAAGTGGAACTACAACCGTTTGAACTTCCCCCTAAAACAAACTAAAATAGCCTGGGAATCCGGAGTACCGAATACAGGCCAAGGCTTAGGACTTACGAGTCAACTCCTTCACCTTGCTCATAATGCTCACCGGATCGATACCTTGGTGAGGGAACTGTTCCCACAGACCGCCGCAACCTTCCTTGTGAGTACCAAGATAAGCGTACTTAGGAGTCAAACCGCGTTCCAATAACCAAGAACCGAAACGGCTACCCAATCCAGTCCGACGGTTGAAAGATTCTACGACTAAAACGAAGGGTGACTTACCAATTTTGGCGATCACTTCTTCATCGATGACGTTCAAAGTCGGCTTATTGATTAAACCGACTTCGATTCCTTCTTGGCGCAGACGTTCAACTGCATCTAAGGCGCGGTATAGACCATCACCAAAGCTAACGATATAACCGGCTTTACCTTCTTTAATAATCTCATCTTTACCTGGGACAAATTTGTAGTTACCACCAAATAAGTCGTTTCCGCTGCTATCGAGTACGTTAGGTACTTTGGAACGGGTGGAGAAAATAAACCGCAATCCTGGATCGGAGAATACACCTTCTACGCAAGCTTTCATCTGATTAGCATCGGCGGGGAAGTACAACCGTGTTTCGTAGCCGTCGTCCAAGCCATTATCCGCAAACATGTTGTTTATACCGAAGTGACAGGTATTATCTGCCATATCATCGATACCTGCATGGGAAAAGTGGCAAAGCAGGTTGGAACGGTTCAGCCGCGCCATTGTGATTTCAGAGATACACATTTCTAAGAAGGCGCTGAAGGTAGCAAAAACACCTTGCTTACCTTTTTCCATGCCAAATCCTGCAGCCGCTGAAATGTTACCCCGTTCCATAATCCCAGAAGGGACAAAAATTTCTGGGTACGCATCGTGAATTTGCTTCAAACCGCAGGAACCTTCGAGGTCACTATCAATGACCATGACTTTTTCTTTGCGTTCTGTTTCGCTCATGCGGCTGAGAACACCCACCATCGCTTCACCAAATACGTTGCGGTTTGAACCCCATTTCTCACTAGCACCGAGAAATGTGTATGTTTGCTTAGGTTTTTTGATGTTTTTGAGGTAATCTACCGCACCCGCATGACCGTGAGATTCGAGATATTTAATCGCCAAATCTACCGTAATGACATCATGACCGTGAGTTGAGCCTTCTAACCCTTCAATACCAGGACACATGGGACGCTTGTTGATGACAGCTATCGCCCCTGGTGTATTTACCGCTTCAATAATCCGGCTGTATAAATCGTCTATGTCTTCTCCGTCTCCTGTCAGAGTCTTTAACCCATGACCCTCTAAAGTTTTGGCAACAGTGAAACCACCTAGGTACTGAGAAGGATGTCCAGCGATGGTGACATCATTATCATCAATAATTAGCTTGACATTGAGATGTTGAGCGATCGCTAGACGAGCAGCTTCAGCATCGTTACCTTCTTGTTGGGAACCATCGGAACCGAGACAGAAAACAACTTTACCTGGATTTGCCATTGCCACACCATTGACATATGGCCACATATGCCCCAATCTTCCCGAACTAAATTTCACACCAGGAGTTAATCCTAATTCCGGGTGTCCTGGTAAATGAGAATGTGCTTCACGATAACGCAAAAGTTGTTCAGCAGGTAAATCACCGTGTAGCGTTGCCATCAAATACTGAGTTGCAACTCTATGTCCTGCCTCATCAAAGAAAATCGGCACAAACTTCTCTGATGCTCCCCGGAACAAAGCATCCAGAATCATCACTTCTGGGACTGTATCGTAGGGTCCGCCAGTGTGACCGCCCACTCCTCTAGCAGCCCCTGTAGCTGTAAAAAACACGATCGCATCGCGGCAAAGTTGAATGTTTGCTTTCAGGAGCTTTCGCTGTTCCGGAGTGAGGGTGGCATTTGCTGAGTTAAGTGCCAGTTGGTTGTATGCACCGAGATCTAGGGGAAATTTAGTAGCAGTCATTGTCATGGCTAATCACTGGGAATTATTAAATTAGTTTGAATGCACAGGTCTGTGTACTATGAGTATAAACTCACAAACGTGCAATTTCAAGCTTAAAAACGCAACTTCAGGAAAATCTAATATGTTAACTGCTGAGCGACGACAATTCATTTTGGAAATTCTGCGTCGTGATAAAAAGGTACTGTCATCGGAACTTAGTGCTGTGCTTAAAGTTTCTGAGGATACGATTCGGCGGGATTTGCGAGAACTTGCAGAATCCGGATTATTGCAACGCGTTCATGGTGGGGCGCTTCCCTCATCACCAGCCACCGCTAGTTATGCTGATCGCCAAAAACAATCACCAATCGAAAAGCAAGCGATAGCCCGCGCCGCCGCCAAGTTAGTCAGTTCTGGGCAAGTAGTAATTTTAGATGGTGGTACCACAACTCTTCAGGTAGCCCGTCATTTGCCTTTTGATTTAGAAGCTACAGTAGTCACCAACAGTCCGCCGATTGCCGTTGCTTTAGCAGAACATCCTCAAATTGAGGTGGTGATGTTAGGCGGACAACTTTACAAAAAAGCTTTAGTCAATGTCGGTGTGGTGACAGTAGAATCATTACGGATGATTCGTGCCGATTTGTGCATGTTAGGTGTGTGCAGTTTACACCCAGAGGTAGGAATCAGTGTCTCCAACTTAGATGAAGCATATGTGAAACGGGCGATGATTTCCCGTGCCGCAGAAGTCGTGGGATTAGTAACAGAGGTAAAGTTAGATACTGCTGCCGCTTACGTAGTGGATTCGATTCACGCCCTGACCTATCTCGTCACTTCCCCGACAGTATCTGATGAGATGCTAGCTGCTTACAAAGCTTTAGGTTTGACACTTGTGCGCGAAGATTATGCTTAATTAGGCAATAAAGGCAGACGAATGCTAAAAGTGCTTCCTTTTCCTAATTCGCTTTGCACTTGTAAACTCCCGTAATATGTGTGAACTAAAGCACTCGCAATTGCCAATCCCAAACCCGAGCCACCTGTACCTCGCGAGCGATCGCTATTTACCCGATAGAAGCGATCAAAAATCCGTGTCTGTTCTTGTGGTGCAATACCAATACCAGTATCTTGGATTTCAATTACAGCCTCAAGATGATGGTAGTCTAAGACAACTGTTACCTTGCCGGACTTTGGTGTGTATTGAATAGCATTGATAATTAAGTTAGAAATCAGACGATAAAGCGTATCCGAATCACCGAGAACATTTAGAGGCTGCGACACCTGTAATAAAGATGTTAGCGTCACATCTGCAGCTAAAGCTAAGGCAGCAAATTCTTCGATTAAATCGCTGACAATATCATTTAGACAACAAACTTCACATTTCATTGGCGCTTCTTGGCGATCTAAACGCGAGAGGAACAGTAAATCTGTAACCAGAGAGGTAAGTCGTTGATTCTGACGGTGTATAGTTTGCAATATATCGCGCCCTTCTTTCTCATCCCAGTCAGGCATTAACAAGGCTGATTCTACCGTCGCTTGTGTCGCAGCTATTGGTGTCCGTAATTCATGTGCTGCATCGGCTGTAAATTGTTGTATTTGTCCGTAGGACTGGTAAATTGGCTGCATTGCCAATCCGGCTAAATACCAACTAGCAACACCAACTAAACCGATCGCTAGAGGTAATCCTAACGCCAAAATCCATTTGAGAGTCGTCAGATCGTTGTGAAAGTCTTTCAGACTCCGTCCTACTTGGATATATCCCCACTGACGGTTCTTTTGAGTATGCAGCACCAGCGAAATCTGGTGGTAAAGGATACCTTTATTATCCTTGAGATTTTGCCAAGGGTTTTGGTTGAAAACAAAAGATAACCCTTCTGGATGCACACCAGCGATCGCAATTAAACGTCCAGAATTATTAAATAAGCGCACATAGTAGTTACCTTGGTTAATAGCACTGAGAATATGGCGCTTTGACCTTGACTGCTCTTGAATGCAGATATCTCCAACTACACACATCTCAGGTAACAATTGCTGGATAACTGGCTCTAAGCGTCCAGGTTGTTGCAGTTTTAGTTCTAAGCTATCATGCAACGTTCCAGCTACAGATTCTAGTTCTCGATCCAAGGCTACCCAATGGGCATGAAACATCGCCTTGTAGACAGCAAATCCGCACAGGCTCAAAATCAAACCCATGACGATCGCATACCAAAAAGCTAAACGAGTACGGGTTTGCTGAAAGAGTTTATTTTGATTCATGGGTGGGATTTAAGCGATATCCTAAGCCATGTAAAGTATCAATTAGATTATCGCATCCTGAATCCTTAAGTTTGCGTCGCAGCAGCCGCACTTGCGCCGCCACCACATTACTAACTGGTTCTGCACTCACTTCCCAAAGTTGATTCCGAAGTTGATTGCTGGTCACAATTTGGTTTGGGTGCTTCATAAAGTACTCTAGTAGTTGAAATTCCTTTGTTGTCAGGGAAATAACTTGGCAGCCGGAATCGCTTTTGACTGTACTCGTACTATAATCGAGAGTCAGACTACCCACAGTTAGTTGCTGTGGTTGTAACTGAGGCGATCGCCGCTGTAGTGCCCGCAACCGAGCCAGCAGTTCCGCCATCCCAAACGGCTTGACCAAGTAATCGTCAGCACCCGCATCCAGCCCAGTTACTTTATCTTCCATGCGGTCTTTAGCTGTAAGTATCAAAACCGGCAAGGGATGATGCCTCGCCCGTAGTCGCCGACATAGTTCTAAGCCTGACAATCCTGGTAGCATCCAGTCAATAATCGCCAGCGTATATTGTGTCCATTGGCTTTCTAGATAATTCCACGCCTCATTACCATCTAAAACCCAGTCAACAACATACTTTTCCTGGTTCAAAGTTCGCTTGATAGCTTTTCCTAAATCTGGCTCATCTTCAACTAACAGGACTCTCATAGGATTTTCGATTAAATTTCATCTACCAGAGGTTTGAATTCGTGCTAAACCCAGTGGGATTTTTGTATTAATCCCAACCATCTTGCCATAAATAGGGTATAGCCAAATTCGGCTTAAACCTACAGTTGTCGTACCGTTCATCTCAATTGAGACTACTGTATGTGCAGGCACAGGCTCAGAGAAAACTATCGTAGCTTTACGGCTATTAATCGAAACCGTCACCGGGATTTTTTGACCTAATTGATCTGTGACGGCAATTCCTCGCTCAATGCTAACGTCTTCTGGTAAATCAATCGCTAGTTCTAAAAGAGCAGGTCCTTGAACAAGAACATTGAAATGATGAGTAGAACCTGGGAAACGCGCTTGAGTCAGATGTGCGCCACTATGCACAATTTGAGAAATTCTCAGATCGCGTGTGTTGATGTCTGCATGAGCAACTTGAGGTAAAGATGTCAGTGCCATCAAAGCAGCCGCACAAATTAAATTCTTCGTCATAGGAGCACTTTTAATAACTCAATTAAATACTTATTTATGAGTTTGACACCTGGAGAGTGAAATCATGATGAAATATCAGATGCCATAAGAGTTAGGGGCGCACATCTGTATGCCTTTACAGCCTACCAATACCTAACAATTATCTTAATTAATGGTATTATTGCGCTCTTTAAAACTCATCATAATTACTCATGCAGTCTTTCAGTGGGAATCGAGCAGGATATGATGACAGGCGGTTAAAGCGCCAAGGTGCGGTTTACCCTGATTGCTAGACAAGCATTATCGGCTAAAATATACTTAATCTTTATGCCATAAAACGCTATGCAAATCGCTTTGCCACCGGAAGTAGAAGCTATGGTACAACGCCAAGTAGACAGAGGCAATTATACATCCGCTTTAGAGGTCATCCTCGCTGGGGTCAAACTCCTCGAACTGCAAGAAGATATTTATCAAGGAAGAATACAAGAGCTTCAAGAAGAAGCGCGGATTGGCTGGTAGGCTTCTTTGCGAGGCGAAGTTGTTGATGGTCTGACTGCAATGGCAAAGATTCGAGCCAATAAATGTAGTCAATCTTGAAAGATTGACCCATTTTGTTGTTTTCAGATTTGGTAAACTTCATCCATAATAGAGGAAGGTGATTATAAATCTATCTTGAATGCCAGAGCTACTTAAAAGAATCACAATCAATCCTAGACAATGTGGCGGTCGTCCCTGCATTCGAGGCATGAGAATTCGTGTGTCAGACGTTTTAGATTTGTTTGCGGCGGGACTAAACGCTGAAGAGATTTTGGAAGAGATGCCAGATCTGGAGGCAGATGATTTGAAAGCAGCACTTTTATATGCATCACGTAAGCTCAATCATCCAGTTTTGGTAGCATGACGATCTGGGTAGACGCAAACCTATCACCTGCAATCGCAACCTGGATTACCAGCACTTTTGAGATAACAGCATTAGCTTTACGCGATCTTGGTTTAAGAGATGCTGAAGATGCTGAGATTTTTGGTGCCGCAAAAGCTCAAGGAGTTATTTTTATAACTAAAGATAGTGACTTTGTTGACCTGGCTGATCGTCTTGGATCACCACCACAAATCATCTGGTTAACATGTGGGAATACTTCAAATGCTCGATTGCAAGAGATTTTGAGTACGAATCTGCCAAAAGCTTTAGAACTTTTACAAACAGGTGAAGCGTTAGTCGAAATCAGCGGAGATTAACAATCCTCATAATTTCCTCAGAGAAATCTCCACAACATTGATACTAATTTACAAGGTCATTATAAATAAACGATTGGAGAATTTTACTCTCCAATCAAAATAGTTTACTTATTGAAATTAAAGCGACCGTCTACCTTTTTGCCTTCAACATCTACCAGCATCTTCACTTGATATTGACCAGGACTATTTACGGGCAGCAAAACAGTGTAATGCTTACCTTCTTTATCATAGTTAAGGTTTAAAGTTTTCTGACTACCATCAGGTGTTTGCACTTGAGACGTCACTTTCGCATTAGGCACTGCTTGATGATTGTCTCCTTTGAGTACATATAAATCCATGTGAGTTCCTTGAGCTTCCTTTTCAGGCACAAACTCTAGATGATAAGCTCCGGTCTCGACAACTTGACCGCCTTTTTGATGAGCTTCACTGTGACCACCGGAAGGCTCAGTTTTAGCAGCTGTATCTGTCGGTTTTGTCTCTGATGCAGTAGGTGTTGCACTTGAGGTGTTACTGTCTGGGCTAGCAGCTTGATTGCTACTACCAGTATTACAAGCACCTAAAAAAAGCAACCCTACACTTCCGAGAATAATCAAGCTTGATTTGAGTGATTTCATCGATTTACTCCTCATCTGAAATAATTTAAAATTGAAACACAATGACGATTTGCTCATGCTTTTCAGCAATTCAGAACCTTGTTAACCATCAAGGACTGATGGCACGGGGATAAATATTTTCATATGACTGAAGAGTGGGAAATCTCAATTTTTTCCAATTGTGTGGTATTTTTAGGAATTAAAAACTTGCCAAATAAGGAATACAAAGCGGGGAGGACTAGTAGTGTTAAGGCGGTAGAGGTACATAATCCCCCTAATACCACCACTGCTAAAGGCTGCAAAATTTCTTTACCGGCACCTGTGCCAATTACCAGCGGAACCATACCTAGTGCTGAAGCTAAAGCTGTTAATAAAATCGCTACCAAGCGTTCCATCGAACCTTCAACAATCACCTCTTTAAGCGGTATTCCCTGAGCCAAACGATGATTATAGTTGTCTACTAACAACAGTCCATTACGGGTTGCAACGCCAAATAAGGTAATAAAACCAACCATCGAAGCCACAGAAACGATGCCACCACTTAAAGCAACAGAAATCACACCCCCAATTAACGCTAGCGGTAGGTTCACCATAATCATTGCTGTCGCTGGGATTGACTTGACAGCAAAGTAAATCAGCACGGAAATGGCAGCAAAAGCAACTCCTCCGGCAATCAAGAGGGTTTGGGTTGCTTGCTCCTGTGCTTGAAACTGACCGCCATATTGGATGTAATATCCCCCAGGTAGTGGTATTTTTTTGACGCTAAAGCGCACATCTTTAATTACAGATCCCAAATCCCGACCGGAGACATTGGCAGAGACTATGAGTAGTCGGGAAACATTTTCTCGGTTGATTGTACTCGGTCCAGTTCCGTAGGTAACTTTTGCGACTTGAGAAAGGGGAATTTTTTGTCCTTTTGGGGTATCTACCAGTAAATTCCCAATCAATTCTAAATTGTTGCGATCGCGCTCCTGCAACAACACAACAAGATTAAATGTTTGTTGCTTCTCTAATACTTGGGAAACTACCTTACCATTGAGTCCGGTCTCAATTGTTTCTGCTAATTCCCCAACTGTTAAACCATAACGAGCCGCTGCATCGCGGTCAAATAAGATTTGAATCTGCTTAACAGGAACTTGCGGTTCGAGTTGCAAATCCACAATTCCGCTAATACCACTCATGGCAGACTGTACCTGTTGACCAATGGTGCGGAGTTGTTCCAATTCCGGGCCGTAGATTTTGACAGCTAGCGCACTTCTAACACCTGAGAGAATTTCATCCATCCGATGGGAGATAAATCCACCAATATTAGTTGCAACACCAGGAAGTTTGGCAAATACCTGGCGGAGTACTTCAATAGTTTTTTCCCGATTCTTCGCTCCCTCCTCACTAATTTGCACATCTAATTCGCCAAAATTCACCCCAGCAATATCTGGGTCTCCTTGGGCAAATCCCGAACGGAAGGCAATAGCATCGAAGCGCAAGTCATTTTTCAAAGTATCCATCACTGTCAAAGCTGCCTGGTTAGTGGCTTCTAAAGATTCACCAGGATAAAGAGTCATGGCATTTACCAATGAGCGATCCTGAAACTCTGGTAAAAAGACTTTTCCTAAATTAGGTAAAATGATTGTGGAAGCGACAAAACCTGCGATCGCTACCCCAAGAATCACCTTCGGATATCGAATCGAAAACTTCAACGCCGGACGATATATTTGATGTGCTTTGCGCTCTAGCCAAGTTTCCGTACTAGGCAAACGCTGATTAGCCAGTAGTAAAGCGCATAATGCTGGAGTCAGCGTCAAAGCAACGAGAGTAGAAGCAATGATTGACAACAGATAAGACATCCCCATCGGTGTAAAAATCCGACCTTCTACCCCAGATAGGGCAAAAATTGGCGCAAACACCACCGCAATAATGACGGTAGAAAATAAGACACTGACACGCACCTCCACCGAGCCATCAAATACAACTTGCAAAGGCTGTTTTGGATTTCCGGCTATTTGATTTTCTCGCAAACGACGGTAGACATTTTCCATATCGACGATCGCATCATCCACAACAGAACCAATAGCAACCACCAATCCACCCAATGTCATCGTGTTAATACCTTGTCCTGTCCAACTCAGAATAATCATCCCCAAAAGTAACGACAGAGGTAATGCACTGAGGCTAATAACGACCGTGCGCCAGTTCATCAAAAACAGAATCAGGATGACTGAAACGATAATCACCCCATCACGCAAGGCGTCTTCAACATTTTTAACAGAAGCTTCGATAAACAAACCTTGATCGAAGGTCTTGACAAATGTGACATCTTTCGGGAGACCGGGCTTAATCTCCTCCATTGCTGCTTCCACAGCTTTAATTACTGTCGGGGTATCTGCTATAGGCTGCTTAGAGACAGTTAAAATCACTGCTCGCTTACCGCGAAACAGTCCATCCCCACGTTTTAATGCCGGACCAATTTTCACCTCAGCCACCTGTTCTAAAATCACAGGTGTACCGTTAACCGCTTTCACAACTGAACGCTTCAGCGCATCAATAGACTCAATACGTCCAATTCCCCGAATCAATGTTTCTTGATCCGGGGTAATCAAAAATCCGCCAGGAACATTAACATTGGCATTCTGCACTGACTTGGTCACGTCTGCCAAGGAGACATTATACGACTTCAGCTGCTCCGGATGAACCAAAACTTGATACTGGCGCTCATCTCCACCGTATAGGAAGATATTACTCACCCCAGGCACTGCCAGCAAGCGGTTTTTCACATCCCAACTAACAATACGCCACACCTCCATCATCTCAGTACTTTCAGATGAAAAGGCATATTTAATAGTCCATCCGAGTGGCGAATTCACAGGGAGAATTTCCGGCTGACTTACCCCCGCAGGCAGTTTTGCCCCTTGTAATCGCTCGGTAACTAGTTGACGAGCACGATAAATATCTGTATCCCGATCAAAGACAGCTTTCACAGCCGAAATTCCCACAGCAGAAGCAGACCGCAGCGACTCAATTCCCGGTGTACCATTAATAGCGCTTTCAATCGGACGAGTCACCAAAGACTCTACTTCCTCCGGAGCCAATCCAGGAGCTTCTGTTTGAATTTCCACCTGTGGCGGTGCGAAGGCTGGAAATACATCAAGTGGCATCTGGGTGATAACACGTAATCCCCACAGACTAATTAATATCGAGGCGATGACGATTAGCCACCTTTGAGTAATTGACCACTTGACGATGGAATTGAGCATTTGTAATATCTCTTTTATGCCAATACAGTTCAGTTAGTAACTTTGGGCGCGAGGAAAGTAGGGGCGAGTAATGCTTGCGCCCTGATTTGGGTCAGTGCGAGAAGATAGTTAACTGAACCGTATTGCCTTTTATGCCATCGTTATTGCTTGTGATTGGTGACTGGCGATTCCGGCTTAACCTGATGGTTATCACTCCATGTAGGAGATTGCTGATCTTCTGTATTTATGGCTGGAATATCGACAACTGCTGTTACCAACTGCGGTTTTTGGCGACGAGCCGCCCACATACCAGCTATAAAAGCTACAGTACTCAGTCCTAACCCTCCGACTCCAACCAACCACGAGGGTAATTGTGTTCTTGGCGAAGAAACCCCATGAACTTCTGTACTACCTTTCTCGGCTGGCGTGCTACCACCGCGCAAAGACTGAGCATAAAGTTGCGGCGCACGCTGAGTAACCACTGAATCGCCCTCGAATAAACCGCTTTTCACCTCAACCATGTTTCCAGAAGTTTGACCTAAGTTAACTTCAGATGCGCGGTAAGCATCACCACTTTGTACGTAGACAAGTTTTTTACCATTCGCCTCAACCACAGCCGAACTAGGTATAGCTAATATAGATGTTGGTGTTTTATCTGTCAGGACTTCTAGCTCAGCAAACATTCCTGGCTTGAGAACGCCGTTGGGATTATCTATTTGGGTTTTTACAGGTACAACTCGCGTTTCGCCTTCCACTACTGACCCAATCACGGCAATTCGTCCTGTGAAAATGCGGTCAGGCAGAGCAGCAATTTTCACATTTACTTGTTGACGCATCTGAATTTTATTTAAATCTTTTTCATAAATATTCGCTGTCGCCAAAACCTGGGTGTCATTGACAATACTCATCAACTTTTCACCAGGGTCTTTAAATGATTGACCAGGAGTAGCTTCTCTGTCAGCAACCCTACCAGAAATCGGAGATGTCACCGTCACCAGTCCTTTCGCATCAGCACGGGTTCCCAGTTGTTGCAGGCGAGTTTGGTAAGTTGAATTACTGAGAGTTATCCGCGATTTTGCTACTGCAACTGCTGATTCAGAGCGTTTAAGTTGAGCCTCAGCCGCAATCACATCCCGACGACTGCTGGCTTTAGTAACTTCAAATCTAGCTTCTGCTAACTGAGTTTGGGATTCTAGAGCAGTACGACGGGGGAGAGCACCGACATCAGCTAACTGCTTGTCTTTATTATACTTTTCTTGAGCAAATGCTACTCTGCTCTGTGCTTGGGCTATTTCCGAGGCGGCTATTTGCTGATAGCGATCGTAATTTTGCTGAGCGAGTTTGAAGTCGGCTTGCGCTTGCTGCAAATCAGCTTGACCTTGGGCAAGTTTTTCTTGGGAGTTAACCCGCAATTCTACCAAATCAGGACTGGTTAATACCGCTAACGGTTGACCTTTCGTGACGACGGAACCGGGCTGCACCAACAGTTCAACTACTTTATCCCCTGATGTTGGGGTAGTGATTTCTACTTTTTGGTTAGGTAGGGTTTCAATCTGTCCTGTAGTTTTAATGCCAATTGCTAACTGTTGACGTTTGACTGGCTCAACTTTAATTCCTAACTGTTGAGCAGTTTGAGCATCCACTTGAATCGAACTATTAGCTTGAGTAGCATCACTCCCGCCTTTAAATTCGTCTCCGTGTCCGGCGTGGGCTAAAATTGTTGCCGGACTTGCCAGTATCATCAGGCTTAGGAGTGTCCCAGAAACACAACGAATTGTAGTCAGCGATTGGGAACGGTAGATTGGCATAACTGGTTGTATTTGAATAATTAAAAGACCGCTCAAGACGCAGAGGACACAGAGAAATAATGTGGATGCAACCGGTGGTATTACTTGTTATACCAAGTTTGTCGCCACTGCTTCATTTGCTGAATTTCTGCTTGTTGTGATTTGATGATATTTTGTGCCAATTGCTTAAGTTGGGGATGCTGAGATTTATTTAAAGCATCTTCAGCCATTGTGACTGCGCTTTCGTGGTGCGGAATCATCGCGTTAATAAAGCGTAAATCGAAATCAGCATCGGCTGCACCTAAGTCCATATTCATCATCATGCCTTGCATTTGATCAGATGACATCTCCATCATGTGGCCCATTTGCGAGTTATAAGCCATTGGTTTATCTCCAGCTTTGGGATACCAGGCTTGACGCCACTGTTTCATTTCCGTAATTTCTTTATTCTGATCTTTGATGATATTGTTTGCTAATTGTTTAATTTCCGGGCGTTTAGACTTCTGTAGTGCTTCTTTTGCCATGACTATAGCGCCTTGATGATGTGGAGTCATGGCGTCGATGAACCGCAAATCAAAGTTGGCGTCTGCTGGTCCTAAGTTCATCATTCCACCATGATTCATCATGCCACCATCTTTCATCATGCCACCATGATCCATCTGCTTATCGCTAGCATTTGTGGCGGTAGGAGTTGAGACTTGGTTTTCGCTTGACTTGGAACTAGAACAGGCTGTAACAACACCGCCTGCCAAAGATGCGATAGCGCAAAGCGCTAAAGCCCTTTGGGCTATCGCTACAAGGGTAAAAGTGACAAAACTGGTTTTAAAAGTTTGGGGTTTCATTAATTTCATAGTTATTTCATTACTGATAGGGCTTTACTTTTCTTAGTATGTAATTTCCAGTTAACTGGAGAGTCAACCCGTCACACGATTTGCGTAAGTTTTTGCCTATTCACATCCGCGAGTGCAAGAGTGCGAGAAGCATTAATGCACCTACTACTTAGCCTCTCACACAAAAATGAAATCAAGATGAAATCGGCATCGAAAGCGGACAGTAATACTACGTCGGCTTTTAAAATAACTGACCCATACTAACGAGAAATACTCCAGCAAACAAATAAGGTCTTTCTGCCTACCATGCAAATAGGAATCCTCCAACTAGAGAACCACTAACCCCCTAAATGAGGATGCAAGGCATCTCGAAGTAAAGTAATCTAATTTATAGAGTTTTATAGTTGAAGAATGTAGTAATTGTCAGGAAACCCCTTCCTGCTAACATTTTGGCAGCTTTTGTCCTGTATTTGAGGGAATTAGACGTATGAAAATTTTGGTTGTAGAAGATGATGCGGCAATCACCAGCATTCTTGCCCTGATTCTGTCCGACCAAAACTACACGGTTGAAGTTGCCAGCGATGGGGAGGCAGCTTGGGAATTGATTGGAGTCTATGACTATGATTTACTCCTGCTAGATGTCATGCTCCCAAAGCTAGATGGAATTAGCCTCTGTCGTAGGGTAAGGGCGCACCATTATCAGATGTCAATTCTGCTGATTACGGGGCTAGGAAGCAGCAATGATAAATCTAGAGGGCTAGATGCAGGTGCTGATGACTATATCGTCAAACCTTTTGATCAGGATGAACTGATTGCTCGAATTCGAGCTTTGCTGCGTCGAAGTAAAACGACTTTTCAATCTGTATTAGAATGGGGCAGTTTGCGACTTGATCCGGTAACTCGTGAGGTCACTTACGCAGAACAATCTCTATTTTTGAGTCCCAAGGAGTTCTCGATTCTAGAGTTTTTTTTACGAAATGGTCATCGAGTCTTTACCTACAGTGTGATTTTGGATCAACTCTGGGCGTATGAGGAAACTCCAGGCGAAGAGGCTGTCAGAACTCACATTAAGGGGCTACGACAAAAATTTAGGAAGGTTGGCGCTCCCACAGATTTGATTGAAACAGTTTATGGACTGGGTTATCGGCTTAAACCTTGGGAATTGATGGTCGATTCAATCAGCGCTCCTCAACCAACCCCAAGCGTTGTGGCACAACCGCAGCAACAATCACTCAGCGCCTTATCCCAAATTTGGGATCGCTTCAAAACTAGAGTAGATGAACAGGTCAGAATTCTAGAGCAAGCAAGTACAGCTTTAATGCAACAGATGCCGAATTTGGATCTTCAGCAACAGGCATCACACGTTGCTCATACTTTGTCAGGACTCACTACCTCTGGCTTGCCTGAAGGCTCTCGACTCGCTGAAAAAAATGAGCAAATACTACGAGTCAACGAATCTTTGAAGCCGGATCAAACACTCCGCCTTTATGAACTGGTGACAACCCTGCGGCAAGAAATCGATCACGCCTCGACAGACTTAAATGCAGAACTGGTCAAGCCGGAAAATTTTCCATTCACGGATGACCGTCCTCTGTTATTGATTATTGATGCTGATCTCCAACTAGCAGAACAGTTGATGAATGAAGCTGCCAACTGGGGATTTCGAGGCGCGATCGCAACGACCATTGCTGAAGCCAAAACGAAAATTAAGCAAAATGCGCCTACGGTTGTGCTACTTGATCCCGACATTACTCATTCCACAAAAGATAGTTTGAGACTGCTGGCGGAACTCGGTCATCGAACGCCGCCGGTGCCAGTCCTCGTTTTAACCAGTCACGATCGTTTAACAGACCGACTAGAAGTTGCCCAACTCGGTGGACACGGCTTTCTACACAAGCCCTTACCCTTGACTCAAGTATTGGAAGCAGTAGCTCAAGTAGCGCAACGAGCAAAGGCGGCAAAACAACGGGTTATGGTCGTGGACGATGATCCCCGGATTCTTGTAACAGTAAAGGATTTACTGGAGCCTTGGGGATTGAACGTAACAACGCTAGATAATCCGCAACAATTTAGGGAAACACTGGAATCCTGCTTACCGGATCTGCTGATTTTAGATGTGACTCTGCCCATTTTGGGTGGCATAGAACTTTGCCAAATTGTCCGCAATGACCCGCGCTGGGGTAGCTTGCCCATTATTTTTCTGACGGCGCATACGAATGCCACAATCGTTAATCAACTGTTTGCAGTGGGTGCAGATGACTTTGTGAGCAAACCGATCGTGGGTCCAGAATTAGTGACTCGCATCCTAAATCGACTGGAGCGGATTAAACTTCTTCGGGAGGCTGCTGAAACGGACTGTTTGACTAAACTTTCTAACCGCCGTAAGTCAACTCAAGACTTAACTGAACGCCTTCAACTGGCAAGTCAGCAGAATCAGCCCTTCTGTCTGGCAGTCTTAGACTTAGACAATCTTAAAGAAATCAACGACCGTCATGGGTATGACACGGGAGATATTGTCATGCGCCAGTGGGGGCAGTTACTCCGGCAGACATTTAGGCAGAATGCAGTAGTTGCTCGCTGGGAGGGAGATGAGTTTGTAGTTGCTTTGTATGGAATGACCAGAGCAGTTGGCATTCAAAGCTTTATTCAATTATTAACAACGCTCCGCAATCGACGGTTTGTTGCACCTGACCAAACTCAATTTCGGATCACCTTTAGCGCTGGAATTGCCCAATACCCGGATGATGGGACGGATCTAGACGCTCTTTATCAAGCTGCAGGAGAAGCTTTGCATCTTTCTAAAGTTTCTGGATGTGACTGCATTTTTTCTGCGGGAGCCTCCAGCATCATTATTAGACCAACGAGTTCTTAATTCGTCATTTAATTGAAAATTTTAACCGGAATCAAACCCTTCAAGCCTCCTCATAAGTTTCTCAGATTTTTTTCCTAAAGTCATAGGGATATCAAGCTCTTAGCAGGAGAATCGTTCTGGCTGCCTTCTGCTTTGCTGAAAGCTTAAAGATGTGAAACTAGTGTGACCCTAAGACAGGCGGTTGCGCCTTACCCAATTTCCAGAAAAGAAGTGTTCCCAAGCCGAATAGACTCACAACAAACACTACAATCCCACCGACAATTGGAATCAGGGCAAGTACTGTTACAATCAGCAACCCAATCAAAAACTGCTGCAAGCTACTTCGCTGATCGTTTCTCACCACTTGTTGACCGATGAATAACGAAATTCCCAACGCCCCAACCAATGATGCCAGACTCACTATCAAACTAACCACTGGAATCAATGGAATGCCGATTAAGGTGATTGCGAGAAAAACATTCAGTGTAACCAAGGCAAGCACGGCGACAATTCCCCATAATCCACTTTGACCTGGATACTGACGTACAGTAGCTGCTAAATTCGGCAGCAAGAGTGGTGCGGTTTGTAACAAAATTATGCCAAGAATGGCACCAACGATCGCCGAGAAAATCCGAAAACTGGCGTTCAATAAATACATCGGTAAAAATCCGTCTCGGTGCATCCTCATCATGCCTCGTTGATCATATTCATCACTGAATGTGCTTTTTGTGCCGCCAATTGTGGCTCCTTCTGCTTTTATAACTTTTCCACCAATAGCAGAGACACTACCATCAACCCGTGCGCCAGGGTAGAGGATGACATTTCCACCGATAGCATAGGCATCACCATCAACCCGTGCGCCAGGGTAGAGGATGACATTTCCACCGATAGCGATCGCGGTTTTTGTCACCCGTCCATTGGGTTGTACAATCACCAAGCCACCAATGGCGTGAGCATTTTCCACAACTTGTTTTTCTAGAACCGTAACATTTCCGCCCAATCGAATCAGATTGGTATTATTAATATTGATATCAGTCTGTGCTAAAGCATTTCCGGCAAACAGTAATACTATCGTCGAGATAAATATGAGCATCAACTGCTTCCAGTTCATGGTAACTATTCCTTGGACAAGGGTCGTAAGTGTATCTCTATTTCCGAAGGATCGAGTTCGATTCGATGTGAGATTATCGCTAATTTAGATTGTCTTAACTTTCACTCTCATTCCCTGGCTCGTGAGAAACCTGTGAGGGTTATTAATGACGTTCCGGCGTTCGTTAGGGTAACAACAGGCTTGATATCCCTACTTTTACTCTAGGAAAACAATCTGAGAAACTTATGAGGAAGCTTAAAGAGTTTGATTCCGGTTTAAGTTTTGTATATTAATAAATATGTAGTCATCAATTACATTAATTAAGGCTTTAATTATATAAATATCGATACAGCTATGGTTTAATAGCCACCTTATTCTTCAGCACATTAGTTGCTACTTCACGCACCACATTAATTACAACGTCTAGGCGAGCAAACTGAATATAGTGAGATGAATCGGTTACTACACGTAGTGACTCCCGAACAGCAACAAGCCCTCTTCCTGCAAAAAACACTGGAAAAAGCTACTGTCTTATCTGCTCTCATGGCTTAGAATTGAAAGGGATTGAGCGTGTTAATCTGATACACCCTTTCTCTATTTAGTACCACTAAAAGTCATGTCTTCTGACTCTCAGTGGCACTTTTTATCAAGGCTGTAAACTCAATCCCTACTTGAATCAGGGAGCTAATTCAACTTGATTACACTCGAATTAAATCAATCAATGGATGCCAAGTATTTTGACCGACTATACCATCAGTAGTCAAAGAATTTTTCTTTTGGAAATTAATGACCGCATTTTTGGTGTCTGCACCGAAATGAGCATCAAAAGAGATCTTGTTGCCAGCCAGGACTAATAACTTTTGCAACAATCTCACAGATTCACCGGAAGCATCCAGTTGTAGGACTGGTAAAGAAATTGTGGCGGCATTGGCTTGAGCTTGCATATATAAAGTCTCCAGTTGTTTTGTGTGATAAATTAATAAAGCAGACGTTGAATCAAATAAACTGCCAGGTGTATGTAGCGCTATTTCCAGGTCTTAAAACTTCAATGGCATCCAGATTGGCTGCCTCACAATGTGTAGCGTTGTCGCTGGGTTTATATTTCTATTGTAAGGTGACAATTGCTGAAAAGATCCTCCGCAAGCAAGAGTTTAAAACCAAGTAAACAATAAAGCTCGCAAGCTATTTTTTGCTCATCGCGCTCGCATTAGGTTCACAAAGGTACATACCAACTGTAGCCAACTGGAAACATCTCGCTACAGCTAGGTCACTCTGGGGCGGCATGTCATTGTGGCGTCTGCTGAGTTAACACTTCAAACCCTGACATAATTTCGAGGATTTCCTCTGTAATCGACGTTTGGCGCTGCTGCTGAAATTGAGCGTTGAATTCTGCCAATCGTGTTTCAATATTTTGTTCAGCGACTTGCATTGAAGCCAGACGGCTGGCGTTTTCACTGGCTAGAGACTCGGCAAAAGCACGATATAGGAACACAAAAAAATATTGACGGATTAAGGAAGCAAACAATTCGCTGCTATCCATCGTCCACATCGGTAAGCTGCGTTTACCGCGCTGCTGTTGTTGTTGCAAGTGCTGTAGCCATGACTGGTCAAGCGGCAAGAGTTGGATCATTTCGGATGCGAAAGCAGTGTTGGCACCAGGTCGATTGTAAAATAAGAGGATGCGGCCGATTTGCTGCTCTTGGCTCCATGTTTCAATGTGCAGCAAAAGTTCTTGAACCATTGAGGTAATGCCTGCTAGAGAACTGGGCATAGGCAAGGTGGCGGCTAAAGCCTGTCCCGCTGCTTCCAAAGGAGGAATCACCCGCGCACCCACCGCAAAAACTGTCAGATCTGCAGGTAAGAGCGACAAAGATTTGATCTGCATCACCGCACTGTGAGCAATCTGCTCGTTGAATTGACCACACATCCCCTGGTCAGAGCCAAATACGATCGCCCCAAGTCGATGATTTTTGGCGGTGTCAGTTAATGCCGCCCTTTGAAGATAATCCGTGGATTCACTTAGAAGCATTTGCAACCCAATCTCGATCGTGCGGGTGTAATCTACCAGAGACTCAACTGCCCGCTCATACTGCCGGATGCTGGTTGCTGCTAGAACTTTCATTGTTTTTACTACGGATTGAAGTTCTTGGGTAGTAGTAATTTGACGCTGAAGGGAATCAAGGGCTGTCATTCTATTTTGGATTTTGGATTTTTATCTTGATAGTGCGCGATCGCTTGCCTAGCAGTGTCAAGAAGAATCGCGAGATCTGCATCACTCAGAATTTCTCCCCGCTGAATACTAGAGCATAAATCCGGCACCTGCTCCGTGATGAAGAGCGCAACTGCACTTTCCGCCGCTGCAATTTGCTCGATTTCCAAATCATCAAACACTCCCGCCGTCACCGCCAAGAGTACAGCAATTTGTTCGGCAACTGGTATAGGTAGATACTGAGATTGTTTCAATACTTCCCGCACCCGACGACCCCGTTCTAGCGTTTGACGGGTTGCTTCATCCAGTCGAGTTCCAAAGCGAGAGAAAGCTTCCAATTCCTCAAACTGCGAGTAGGACAACCGCAAATCTCCGGCTACAGCACGATAGGCACTGAGTTGGGTTTTACCTCCGACTCGTGATACAGAATTACCAACATCGACTGCAGGTAAGACACCTTTTTGAAACAGCGTCGGAGATAGATAAATTTGTCCATCTGTAATTGAGATCAGATTGGTGGGAATGTAGGCAGAGATATTCTGTGCTTCGGTTTCCATAATCGGTAAAGCAGTCAGAGAACCGCCTCCTCGTGCCGCATTGAGGTGAGTAGATCGTTCCAGCAACCGAGAGTGGATATAGAAAATATCACCAGGGAAAGCTTCTCGACCGGGAGGACGACGCAACAACAGGGACAATTCCCGATAAGCACGAGCGTGGGAGGTGAGATCGTCATACACAATTAAGACATCCTGCCCCTGATCCATGAAATATTCTGCCATTGCCGTCGCGGCGTAGGGGGCAATATACTGTAGCCCTGGTGGTTCCTCACCCGCTGCCACGACTATTAGACAATAGTTGAGCGCCTCATACCGTTGTAGGTCAGCAATAAGTTTAGCGATCGCAGAACTACGCTGTCCAATCGCGCAATATACACAAATTACATTTTTTCCCTTTTGGTTGAGAATCGTATCCAAAGCGATCGCGCTTTTTCCAGTTTGGCGATCGCCCAATATTAGTTCTCGCTGACCGCGCCCAATCGGGATCAGTGCATCTACCACCTTCAGTCCTGTCTGAAGCGGCACCGTCACTGAAGCGCGATCCATAATTCCTGGGGCTTCCCGTTCGGCTGGACGGCGTTGGGCAACCCGCACGGGAGATCGTCCATCAAGGGGACGACCCATTGGATCGATAACCCGACCCAACAGCGTATTACCAACAGGAACATCTAATACTCGTCCCGTGCGCCGCACTTCGGAACCTGCCTTTAGATGCTCGCTCTTATTCAGTAAGATAATTCCCACTTCCTCACTGTCAAGGTTAAAAACCAGACCCAAACCCGAACCTGGGAAATGTACTACTTCTTCCGATTTCACATTTGGCAAGCCTGTTGCCCGGACAATTCCCTGACCAACAAATTTTACGGTTCCAATTTCCCGAAATTTTAGCTCAGGACTGTGAGTTGTCAAAACACTCTCAAAAGTTGTCAAAGTGTGATCCAGCAACGCTGTCAAAACCTGTTTATCCTGGCTCATTTTTTCCCTCACTTTCCTGTTCAAAGACAGCAGACAGGTTCTCTGCTAGTGCATCTAAGTAGTTATCGAAACTCCAAGAAAGCTTACAACCAGAGGCTCTTAACTCGATGCCGCAAATCAAGTCAGGTGTTGTCTCAAATTGCAATTTCACGTCAGTTGATAATTGTTTTTGGAGGGTACTTTGAATGGCTTGGCGCGACTCCTCGGGAATTTCAAAAGCACTGTGAATCGCCATCGGCTCCAAGTTATGATTTGAAGTAGCAACAACATGAGTGAGCAACTGATACTCTTCTTCCTTCAGCTTGGTCAAGCGCTTTAGGAACTCCGAGATTACTAACTGTTCTAAATTCACATTCGCTAGATCGAAAAGAATGCGACGGATCGCCTCCTCAATTTGCTGCACTGCACGATGGCGCAGTTCCTGAAGAAATGAGTCTTTTTGCTGCTGAATTGATGTTTGCCAACGAGACTGGGTAGCCTCCACTTCCACACGAGCATTCTCAAGTAACTTTTTTCGTGCTTGCTCTACTTCCGCCTTTGTCTGAGACAGCATTGCGGTCTGTTTGTCGGCTAGCTGTTGTTGTTGAAGGCGATAAGCTTCTGCCTCTTGCTGTGCCGCTTTTTGGGCTTGTTCCCCAGCTTCTAGGCGTGAGCGGATGGTTTGCTCTCGCCTTGACATGGCGCGGATAATCGGGCGATACAAAAAGCGTTGGAGAACAGCTATCAGAATTAAGAAGTTGACAATCTGAGCACTGAAGATAAACCAGTTGATCTCCACATCAAGCTCCTGCCTTAGTCACAACGTAATTCCAAAAGGGATTGGCAAAAATCAAAATCAGGGAGACAACAAAACAGTAAATGGCAACCGATTCAATAAAGGCTAAGCCGACAAACAGGGTGCGGGTGATTGTATTGGCTTCGTCCGGTTGTTGTGCAAGGGAACTCAAAGCTTGGGCAACTGCCCGCCCTTCTCCCAAGGCTGGGGCAATAGAACCGATGGCGATCGTCAGCCCTGCCGTGAGAATCGATATCATGCCGATGAAACCAACATTATTCATGGGAGAGACCTTCTTGAGAAGATGGAATGACTTCTGACTGGGCTGGAGTGGTTTGCATTGCTGAAGCAATATAAACCATAGCAAGAGTTGCAAATATATATGCCTGAATCAAGCCAGTAAGTAGCCCTAACGCTTGCATCAATATGGGGAAGAATAAGGGAGCAATCAATAGTAGAATCGCGACAATCATGCCCTCACTCATGACGTTGCCAAATAGACGCACCGCTAAAGCCAACGTGCGCGATAATTCACTAATAATATGAAATGGAAACATGAACGGAGTTGGCTGAAAATAATGTCGGAAATAGCCGATTAAACCCTCTTGCCGAATTCCATAAATTGGAACTGCAAAAAATACACAGATGGCAAGGGCTGCGGTAGTGGATAGAGAACTCGTGGGCGGATGGTAGCCAGGGACAATTTCCAGGACATTAGAAACGGCAATGAAAATAAATAGGGTGCCGATAAAAGGTAAATAAGGGTCTGGGTTTTGTCCACTGGTCTCCTGAATCTGAGAGCGCAAGTTACTAACTAATACTTCCAGCAAGTTCTGCCAGCGAGACAAATGGATTCCTGTAGACAGATGGCGCGTCACCAGCCAAGAGCCAATTCCCAATAACGCGATCGTCAGCCAGGTAAAGAGCACGGTGGCACTCAAGACGAGCGATCCCCATTGCCAGATAATAATTGTGTCAGGGCTGATATGCATGGTTTGTCCGGGAGTGAATGATTAAAATTCCGATATCCAGGCTTTCTATCTTCTCGCCAGTGGATGATGCTGCAATCTTTGTATTAATCGATTCCGTGTCCAGAAGAATATCGCCAGACTTGCCAACAGAGGAAGCGGTGAGGAATTCTGGGCACTTGCTGTAATTAGAGCAAAGCTGGCGAGGACAATAGCGAGCCGCCCCAAGAAGCTGACTAGAGTTAACAAAACTGGGTTTTGAGCAGTCGGCAGTCGTCGAACTGTTAACCATAGTCCGCCGAAGTAAAAGAGTGAGAGTGCAAATCCCGCCAGTAATGTCAAAGGAAGCAGAAGTAGATTACTCATGGTTTGACTCTTCTTCTGGCGTTGAGGAGGAATGAGGTGGCAATTTTTCTGGCGGTGGCAAGTGCGCCATCTCCATCATTGCTTGCTCTCGATTTACCCAGATCCAGGCATTCAGACAACCCAAAGCTAACCCGGCAAACATCAGCATTAATGTCCAGGAGAAGCGACTAGGAAACCGCCCCTCAATCCAAATCCCTAATGCTAAACCCAGTAATGTCGGGACAATGATTGACCAGCCCACCAATCCCAGCAATCCCAATCCAAACCAAAGATTGTGCTTCTCCTGTCTGGCTCTGAGCTTACGAGTTTCTTTAGCTTTGACCTTGCTCTTAAAGCCTGCCTGGATTTTCTGACGATTGACTTTTGGTAGTTTCTGACGGTTCATGAGTCCGTCACTTCGACAAATCGTCGAATTAGATTGACTTCCAGTCTTGCCACAGCGGAACGAGTCAGTTTCTCTCGCTCGTCTAAGACTAGAAACTGTTTTTCAACGGTTTGGTGCAACATAGCTAAATCGTCACTCTGCACCGCATTTTGCGTCGAAACCAGCACTTCTAAACCGCATTTCACTAGGATGCCTCGATCCACGGCCAGAAATCTTTCTTGCCCTTGAGTTGTGACAAAAAATAACAATCCTGGTACTAAAGCCGTCACAAAATCAATATGACGCGGTAGCAGACAAAAACTACCGTTTTCAGCTTCCGCTGTGACTTTGCTGACGGTTTCCTCTAAAAGGATCTGCGTTGGCAATAGAACTTTAAGTTTCATGACTTCCGAGCTTCATCAATAGTGCCAATCATGTAAAACGCTTTTTCGGGATAATCAGAAAATTCATCATTGAGGATGCGATCGCACCCCGACAATGCTGCTGACAAATCCACCAATTTTCCGGGCATTCCTGTAAACTGCTCAGTGGAGAAAAAAGGTTGAGTTAAAAACCGCTCCAGTCGTCGTGCCCGCTCAACAATCTGACGATCAGCCTGTCCAAGTTCCTCTAATCCCAGCATGGCGATGATATCCTTCAGTTCCTCATAATTGGAAAGTGTTTGCCGGACTGCCTGAGCAATGCGATAGTGCCGCTCTCCCACAATCGCCGCCGTCAACATTTTTGACGCCGATTGAAGTAAATCCACGGATGGATACAAGCCAAGACTTGCACGTTTCCGCGATAGCACGATTGATGCGGACAAATGGGAAAACGTATGGACGGCGGCAGGATCGGTAAAATCATCTGCTGGAACATAAACCGCCTGAATGGATGTGATCGCACCCGTTGCCGTATTGCAAATCCGCTCTTCCAGTTCCGCCAGTTCAGTGGCGAGTGTCGGTTGATATCCAACACGAGAGGGAAGCTGACCCATCATTCCCGAAACCTCCGCGCCTGCCTGAATAAATCGGAAAATATTGTCAATCAGCAATAGCACATCTTGTCGGGCAGTGTCGCGGAAATACTCTGCCATTGTCAGTGCTGCATGACCGACACGAAACCGTGTACCGGGCGGTTCGTTCATTTGTCCAAAGAGCATGACTGTATTATCTAATACCCCGGCTGTTTGCATCTCTTGATAAAGCTCAAGAGCTTCCCGGCAGCGCTCTCCAATACCGCAGAAAATACTCACTCCCTCATACTGCTTGACCATGTTGTGGATCATCTCAGTAATGAGCACAGTCTTACCAACTCCAGCTCCGCCAAGCAGTCCAGCTTTACCGCCCCGTTCTAGTGGTGTCAATACATCAATTACTTTAATCCCAGTGAGGAGAATCTCTGAGGCTGTGACTCGGTTTGCTAGAGGCACAGGATTGGCGTAAATCGCTCGCCAGGAAGCCGAGGTCACAGGATCTTTGCCATCGATCGCTTCCCCAAACAGGTTGAACATCCTCCCTAGTAACTGTTTTCCCACGGGAACTTGCAAAGGGTGTCCAGTATCAATTACGGGGGAACCACGAGCTAATCCTGTCGTAGGTGCAAGGGCAATTCCTCGGATCACATGGGCGTTGAGGTGGGCGACCACTTCGAGCGCCACACGACCGGATTCCCCTGCCTGGAGTTGATTATATATATCTGGCAATTGTTTGGGAAAGTGGACATCAATTATACTTCCTCGCACCGATACCACTGTACCCTGGTAGCAATTATCTATACTCTCGCGCTCATTTAATAACAAAATTGTCAAATTAACACCTGATGATTATTAACTTTGCCTACCTTCTGACTTCTACCTAATGGTATTAGTACTTCCAATTCAGTATTCAAACTTGATTACTACCAGATATTCCTCGCCATAGCACAGCCTCGATTAACAGTTAGTTTCAAGTTTTATAATAAAAATATGAGGAACTTATGAGCAAATTACCGCAGGGATTGGGTATCCATTAGACATCTCCAGAAAAGATTAAAATCCCACGAATTATACATAAGCCTAACCCTCCTTCCACCCGTACCGACGAGGGAAGTGGGGTTTGAAAGCCTCTAAGAGCGTCGGGGAGAGGTTTGGATACGTGGCATCATTTCTTTTTAGGAGATATCCATTCGGTATTCTATTAACGCTAGCAATAGGCGCAATATTGAGAGAGCGTTTCGAGAGTTGTTGTTTCACTTAATGCCATGTCGTTACGTCGCATTCATTTAAATGATTAACTGCATATTTTGGAGTAAGGGTTTATGCCACCGAATGTGTGAGGATTACAGCCCATGCGCTGCTCACCTTGAGGGCAAAGGTTTAGAATTTCTGGAATCGGACAATCCTGCTGGTCAAACAATTCCTCAATCTGATAGGATCGTAACCAGTTTTCTAAAAGCTGCAACTGATTTGAATCAGTCTTGAGGTTTTTAAGGGGAACTTGGTGAGAACTCTCTCTAGGCACTCCTGCTATTTCCTTAATGCCTGTCCAACCTGGGGGCAATCTGACAATCAACAAAGGGAATTTGGGTTGAGCAATTGGCTGCCTTGAACGTGCTGCTTGTTGAATTCTGCAAATCTCTCGATAAGCCCAATCCAGTGAGTCATAAAGATCAGCATCTAGATCAAGACCGTTTTGATTAGCTAGATCTTTCTGAGAATGATCCTGACTACCGACAATTCGTACCTGATAGCCGTAGCCTGTAAACCGTTGCTGAAGTTCAACATTATTCATGCTGCCATAGAGTGTGGAAGTTGAAGTGTTATGACCGTTAAGGTGTAAGATTGGCAACACTGCGCCAGATTCGGCTGGGTCGATAAACTTGTAACTGTCCCAGGCATTAGCTAAAGCTCCTATTTCGGCAATGTCACCAATAATACAAGCAACAATTAAGTCAGGATGATCCATGACTGAAGAAAAAGCAACGTCAAGGGCGTAGCCAAGTTTTTCACCCGCATGAATTGTGCCTGGAGTTCCGGCATAAAGGTGCCTCGGATCACAGGAAAAGTCACGAATCAATTTTGCTAGTCCATCAGCATTTAGAGTCAGTTCGGGGTAAAGTATTTGGAGAGAACCTTCTAGATAAAGGTTTGCCAAAATTGCCGGTGCTCCGTGTCCTGCTGCTGTAATCAGGAAGACGCTGATGTCATGGTGCTGAATCAGGCAATTGAGGTGAGCGTAGATTAAGTTAATTCCAGGGCAAGTGCCCCAGTGTCCCAGTATCCAGTCTTTGAGATGCTCTGGTTTTAAGGGTTTCTTAAGTAGAAAGTTGTCTTTTAGGTAGATTTGGGCAGCCGAAAGATAATTTGTCAGGCGATAATAGTGAGCGATCGCGTCTAATTCTGCCCGATGTGCTTGCCTAACTTGTTCAATTGACTTATTGGAACTGGTGGGGATAGCCAGAATTGAAAAAGGCATCGGTACTCACCTAGATAAAACCAATCGTTGATAGTTGAAGCAAATATCGAAAACTGAGCATTCTGCGTGCGGCTTTTCTTTTTTGCCTGAATAGATCAAGCTCAGCTTAACTCATGAGTTGAGCGACTCTCAGGGCAGAGGTAATGGCTCCTTCATGCAATCCATCCCCAAGATAGGCTCCCGCATGGTAAGTGTTATTCTCTCCATTGGTAGCGACCACTTCATCTCGGTATCGAAAAGACCCAGTGGTATATAATGGGGTGTGATGTTTCTGAATGTGAATGATTTGCTCTTTGGCAATCAACTCCTCTAGTTGGAACGATAAAAAATAATACTGTGGCGACAAGATGGCGCAAAGCTGATTCAAGCAACTGTTATATCCCCAGTGGCTGTCTGTCTGGAAGAAATCAAATTCTGAGGGTTGCTGAATGCCGTGGTCGTCATACATAGAAGTATTTTTGTGCATCGTGGTTGTTGCATAATTGGCTTTCCAGGCAGAGAAGCGTTTAATTTCAGCATCGGTTGGGTCAGCTAATAGCACCATCACCTGGTCGGGTGGTGTGGTAAACACGACTTTATCAAACTCCTGGCTCTCACTATGCGATCGCTCGATTTTTACAGCATCTGGGCTTCGGGAAATCCGGGTAATCTCCACATTTAACAAGACCTCACCCTGAAAGCGCTCCAGAATTTTTTCAATGTAAGAATATACACCACCTTCAACCCTAAGCCATTTGACTGCAATGTAGTCGCGTAACATCGGAATTGCCAATTCTGCCGGAAAGTTGTCAATAAGTTCAAACGGCATTGAGTAGCTATACATTGTCAGCAACTTTAGCCAGATATTGCTGATACTCTGGTTCTTCACATATTGAGACAGCGGTTGGTCATAGAAATCTTCCATCTTCGCAAATCGCGTTTCCAGCCATAATTTAGCGGAACGGGCATGGAGGGTATCGAACCGCAGATATTCAATCAGCCGGTGGATGCCTGTGAAGTTCTTGTTAATCATCACCCCCGATAAAAAGTGACTGCCATCTTTAGGGAACAAAGCTGAACCGATATCGACGGGTTCTAGTTCCACTCCTAGCTCTTCCATGAGAGCGAGAAAGTTGTGAAATTGGGTAGGAAATTCGAGCACTCCACTTTCCAACACTTCATTGCAATCGGATTGGTTGGGCTGAACATTTTTGTTGAGTGTCCGAATATGTCCCCCCAACATTGGGTGTCGTTCAAACACGGTGACATGATGCTTTTGTTTATTAAGCAGGTAAGCTGTAGCCATACCGCTAGCTCCACCGCCAATGACGGCAATTCTCATAGCCTTCCTCCAAGTTAATGAATATGTGTGATGTGTTTAGCTGTTACCTAAAAGCACATCGCCGGATAATCGTTGATACAGCAGTGTTCCTGTCCAGAATGTGGGAGCAAAACCTGGATAGCCGGATGAGGCATTGCAGAAATAGAAATGGTTGAGTGAGGTTTCGTGATTCAGTCGTCCTAGACCCATATTGCGCGGTGTCAGACTGGAACCGTAGGAATTCCCGTTGGGGCACCAGCAAAAGCGTTCATTGGTTGTGGGGCTACCCGTGATCTGGAAAACCATATGCTTTCTAAAATTCGGCACATAGTGTTTTTCCACGACATCCAGGATGGAATCTAAGATTTCTTGCTTTTTCTGGTTGTAGGCTTTGCGATCGCTTGAGCGCAATTGCTGGAAGTAGTCGTAATTGGCAACGGTAAGGAATTCGACAATTTGACAATTCTCTGGGCAATCCCGACTCGCTTCTGTGAGTAAGGTGGGCGTTGTCATGGCAAAACTAGGATTAGAAAAGTCATTACGCTCATACATCTGAGTAAAGGCTTCATTCAGATCCTCATGTCCTGTGTGGGAGACATTCCACTTGCCAAATCCATAGTCTCGGAGGTCAAGGTCTTTAACGACGCAGTAGACCATATAGTTGGACGCAGAATACTCATAGTTGAGTTTTCGGCGCACGGTTTTGGAGAACTTTTCCTCACCAATCATTTTGGCGGCTCTTTTAGGGTCAATGTTGCAAATCACGGTGTCGCCTGCGAATTCACTCTTTTGATGGGTGGTTAGATCGATTGCTTCAACTCCCGTAACCGTTTGGTCTATGACTCTAAAATTCGTGACTTCATGGTTGAGCAGTACCTGCCCTCCGTGTGATTCAATGACGTTGACGAGCGAATTTATCACATGCTCAAAATGCTGAGTTGGGTAAAATGCACCGGCTTGATAGCCTCTAAACAAAGCGACCCAGGCATAGAATGAGAGTTGATTCGGAGGCAGCAAAAAATCAAGCCATTGCAGAGCTAATAGGGTTTGGGCGGCTTGCGGTAGCTGAAACTTGTCGAATACATCTTGAAGTGTGCTGTTGAGATATTGGACGGCACAAATCACTGAACCGGCATGTTTGAGCAGTTCAGTTGGCTTAACTGGAGGAGCGAGTTTTTTCAAAGTGGCACCAGTTTTTTCGACTTCGTTGACAAATTGGCGGATGCGATCGCTATGTGCAGGAAACAGCGTTGACAATCGCTTGATCAGTTCCTCCGGTTCCGAAGGAATATCTAACGCATGTCCCGGCATTCGCATATGGTCATAGCCATCCGGGTCATATTGCTCAAAGGTCACTTCTTGATCTAAGCCCAGTTTCTTGAGTACCAGATTAACCGTTTGTCCTTCACCGCAATCCCAGACATAGTGGAATTGGGCATTAAACGTGTATTTTTTAGCCATCGTAAACGTGTGACCAAAGCCTCCTGGATGCTCATGGGCTTCGAGAATTTGCACGGTCTTGCCGGAGTTTGCCATCAACGCGCCAAAGACTAATGCTGATAAACCACTACCGACAATCAGGTAATCCGGTTTCATAGGATGGTTCCTCATTCAATTGCATGGAAAACGCTATTTTCTCGACTAGACGAAAGTGATAATTAAACTTCTCGGCTTCCCATCTAATTTCCTTGTTACAAAAACGCTTTAATCACCGCATCAAGTTTCACTTTGACAGACTTGTCATGATGCAGGATTGGCGGAATCTCGCGGTCGATGCCAAGCAGTTCATAAACTGCCATCTGTGCAGCCCGGACTGAATACTCGACAGTAAAGACGACATCAGAGGGAATTTCGACAAACTGGCTGACAAAGGCAAGGTTCTTGGAGTTCTTCGGGACAGGTAGCGGTCTGTCAGTGTAAGCACGGGGCATAAACATGCTCGTGATGTAGGGCATTCTGCACGGGATGCAGTTTGCCGCCGCAACAGTACCTAGATCGAAATTCAGATGACCGCAAAGCTCTTGCAGGATGTCTTGACCTGTACAGTCGGACATCGGTTTGGGAACGAAGTTGCCAATTCGATCCGGGTGCAGTGCATATCCCCAGAACACCTGGACATCTGCTGGTTGGTTGACAAAGTGTGGCTGATATGGGAGCACAATAGACATGAGCCAATTGGAATCTTTGAACGTTACCAGACCGCCGGTTCCAGCCTTATTGCCAGAGAACGCCTCCATCTTGTCAAAGAAGGTAGTGGAGAATGAGAGCGTAACCGTAAATGACTCCCAGAAAGACTCTGGAATACTGGAATTGAACGCCGCAGGGTTGCCGAAGTTGGGATGGACATTCGCCAGCTTTTCCCATAGTGCCCAGCCACCACTATCTTTCTTGGTCAGGCGTTTGGGCGCACTCGTCATTGACCCAAAGCTAGACGCATCGGTCATCGAACCGTTTTGAAAGAAAACCAGATCGTCATCGCCGATCGCAATGGTTTCTCTCTTGCCATCGCGCATATACTGGATAGCGTTGACAATAATCTTGCCGTGTTCAGTCTGAAGATCAAAGTCTGACACGGTGCAATTGGTTACCAATTTGACACCCTGCGCCGTGAGCCAACTCGACAGAGGTCGCACTAATGAATCGAATTGATTGTAGACCGTGCGCTTGACACCTGCCAGAGTTTCAATCCGTGAGAACTCCAGCATGAATCGATGTAAATAACGTTTGAATTCGATCGCGCTGTGCCACGGCTGAAAGGCAAAGGTCGTCGCCCACATATACCAGAAATTAGTTTTGAAGAATGGCGGCGATAGCCAATCCGTGATGCGGCTGGTGCTGAGTTTCTCTTCGTCAGCCTCGGTCAGTTTGAGAAGCTCGATACGATCCTGCATCGAAAACCCCATTGACTTGACATCGATCTTGGCACGATTTTGGTCTACGAGTCGCGCTTGGGAATGCGACTTATGACGCTCATTGAACTCCATCGTCTCATCAAACACCGTTTTGCCGGGGGACATTACGGAAGGGATTGATTTGAAAAGACCCCAGGTACATTCGTAGTTGTCGGTCGTCAGCATCCGACCACCGCGAAGGGTATAGCCATCCGTGGGGTTGCCACCACCATCGAGGCTCCCTCCCAAGACCGGCATCGCTTCATAGATTGTAATATTGTGACCCAGGACGCCGCCCTCGCGAATCATGAAGGCGGCGGCTGCCAAGGAGCCGATACCACCACCCACCATGTAGGCTCTGCGGTCAGCACCATTGGGTTTGCTAGGTCTTGCGCCGTGCGTGGTCAATGATTGCTCTGCCATATTTACGTCTCCATGTTCTCTAAGTGGTTTAAGAGGGAACCGTAAAACAAGGATGCAGGACGCAGCGAGAGTTTAAGTTACGTCCTATGTTTCACGTCTATGTTGCCGCGTAGAACGCCCGCGCTTCTGCCAGCAACTGGTCTTCGGTCATGTGTTGTTCATTCACAACAATCGTACCGACGACTCGCTCGGCGAGATCCGGGTGATGTTCCTTGAGTTCTGACAGTAGATAGTTCATCGCGCTGCTGGCTCCGGTCGAACTGCCAAAAATCAGAATCTTTTCGGCACCACTCAGCGTCCGTGCTACTGCTTCGTAAAAGGGTTTGAGTTCTGGTTTGCGCTGACCATTGTCTTCCACATAGCGCAGGTGACGATGTAAGCCGTCTGGATCGTAAGGCGTGATGATCTCCGGTACTGAGCCGTGCAGTTCGGACCTATAAATACGGGCTTCGCGGTGATCAATAACGACCAGCAGGTGAACACCCTCCGCAGCGGTCGCCGGTGCGCTTCCGTCGGATCGCTCGATGAAGTGGCGAATCTGCATCAGTTCTTCGATGTCAGATAAATCTTTGTGCTGTGGGGGGTGGATTGTCAGCGTCTCGCCATTCCGCGTAAATTTCAGATTGCCGTTATGTTCCTCCGTCACGTCGGCCAGCGAGCTTAGCATTGACCGCACATCCTGCCACTGAAGGTTATGGGCAATCGGGTGCTGAAAGACGGCGTTATAAGTGGCTTGATGAGTTCCGGACATTTGTGTTTTCATTAACTTCTCCTGAGACTGGTCTTGCCAGTTGTCATTGCAGGGCAATACTTCTCTATTCTTCAACCCGCTCCACCACACAGTTCGGACGGTAATCTTGACAATCAACTGCTTTCTCAGTCAGCACGGTTCCTGGCTGGAGAGCGCACTTAATATAGGGATTACGGCTAAAATAGTGACATTGGTAACACGGAACTTTGTAACGCAATTTGATGCTCAATGAATGCTGCATCTTGGGAATGCAAGCATAGATTGAAGAAGCGATCGCTCTCGATGCTCACAAGACTGACCACAATCAGGAAGGCTGCATCCAATGGCGCGATTTCAATCCTCCGGTAGCTTGGAGGAAGTGGATTAGATGGCATTGCTATCGATCTTGCTTCCATTTGCATTGCTTCCACGGCTTAATTTGTGTTCCAATCCTGTGAATGAGATAGTTTTTTCTGTAAACCAATTTTATTCATGGTTTTACTTCCTATTCGAGGAGTACCTAAGTTACTTCTATCCTTCACAAGCTACACTCAAATCATGAGAAACTTATGAGCGATTCAGAGCTTTACGTTTTGAAATATTTTCCGGATTTTAGGGGATTCAGATTTAATCCGTACTAGAAGATTGGTAACGCTATAGATGTGACGACAATGATATCTAAACCTGGGATATCTAAACCTGGGATATCTAAACCTGGGATATCTAAACCTGACTGATGACAAAAATCTCAAAACTGAATTAACACTTTCACCTGCAGCGCCAATTTCATCCTGATTTCATTATTCCCCATTATATTAGTGTAAGAGTATTCCCAGCACCTGATACTTCTACTAGAAGCGGAAAGTAAACACATGGCAGGCAGTAAATATTTGGTTAAGAAACGAATAATATTTATCCCGTTGGTTGTCGTCTTATGTAGTCTTGGGTTGGGAGGAATCTGGCTTGCAGGTCGCTCTGCTCGCCAAATGCCGACCAAAAATCCAGCGCCGCTTAGTGCCAAAACGGTAATCAAGGAGCAGGGTTCGGCGTCAATCAATTCGATTGCCAAAGCCAGCACTACCATATTTGAAGTGCCTAAGCAGTTTCAGGGTCAAACACTTGCTCAGGTACAAGTAAATGATACAGATAAGGTCATTGCGCTGACTTTTGATGACGGTCCTGCGCCCAAGTACACAGAACAGGTGTTACAAATTCTGAAGCAACAAAACATTAAGGCAACATTCTTCTGCGTGGGAGAGATGGTGCATGATTATCCTCAGATTGCCAAGCTGGAGGTAACTGATGGTCACGCGATTGGTAACCATACTTGGCACCACTGGTATAAAAAAATGAGTCCATCTGCTGCTGCGGCTGAAATTGAGTCTACAGCAACACAAATGTACGAGACAATGGGCATCAAAACGTCTATGTTTCGCCCGCCTGGAGGCGTCCTTAACAATGGTGTAGTTGACTACGCCAAGAAAAATAATTACGCTATTTTAATGTGGTCTGATGATGCTGAAGACTATCGTCGTCCTCCGGTAACTAAGCTGGTTAACGACGTGCTAAAGTACGCCAAGCCAGGTGGGATGGTGCTAATGCATGATGGTGGTGGCAATCGTGCAAATACAGTTAAGGCTTTACCGCAAATTATTGATGCTCTTAGAAAGCGCGGCTATCGGTTTGTAACTGTACCTGAATTGTTAAAAATGCCACAAAAACCATTGTTGACGACTGCGACAGAAGTTCACGCCCCAAGGAAAGGTACATAGATTGCAACTAAAATTTACATTTATGACAATTAAATCGGGATTAGCGATCGCTAAAACAGTTATGCCAACTTAGATATTTTTTTCATAACTGTATGGTCTTCACCAAATTTACAATGCTGACGTAAGTCAGAAAACAAGATGCATTTAATTAAAATATTATGCTGTGTTGAATAGAAGGTCTTTTTAACTGAAAAATGACTTCTTTTTCACGACGTTCTGGAACCACTAAAAATAACGTTTGCAAATCGTTATAACAAGATATTGCCAAATCACTTAGTCTTAAAATACCTAAGTAAATAGATGTACTTCTTTCAACTTCAAATGCACAGCCTGCGCCATACCGCTTGTCGGTAGCGCAGGTAGATTACTGATTTTTCTTGGTTTATGTGACGTTGATGACCATCACCAAACCACCGCCACCTTGTACCTCAACGTTGTCGTTAGTTGCATGATGGGCAATATGACAATGCAACAACCACTTTCCCTTTTGACGCGCTGGCCAGATCACATCGTAGCGCTCACCAGGAGCCACATTAATAGTGTCTTTTTCAATTTGCGCGGTAGCAGGGACTGGATTACCGTCAGTTTCAATGATTTTAAATGGACCACCGTGAATATGCATCGGATGGATAAAGGCATTGTTCGAGCCGATAAAACGGAAGCGGATCTTCTCGCCGACCTTCGAGTTAATCGTTTCGGTCGAGGGGTAAGCTTTACCGTTAATCGTGAAGAAGTTCGGTAGTAGCCCTTCCATCGGCATTGCGGGGAAAGTGTAACCTTGCTTGAATGTCCATTCCTGAAGCTGGATGACGATATCCTGATTATATGCAGGTATATTAGTTTTGTCCTTTGGGTCGATAATCAACGCACCATACATTCCCAGAGTTTGCTGACGATCAACGTCTTTGTGTGAATGATAAAAATATGTCCCCTGCTGTTGTGCCGTAAACTCGTAGTTATAACTTGCGCCCGGTTCAATCGGCTTTTGGGTAACATCGGCGGGACCATCCATGTTGTTCGGTACAATCATCCCGTGCCAGTGGACAGTAGTCGGTTCAGGTAAATTATTTGTGACTACAATCCGCACGCGATCGCCCTCAGTAATGTGAATGCGCGGTCCTGGTACCTGACGGTTAAAGGCATAGGCAGCTACTTGCTTATCTGGTAAAATATTCCACTTGATCAACGAGGCATCAAGATTGAAGACCTTGACACCGTTTTCAATTTTGGGTGTGAGAACTTGATCGCCCCGCGCATCAGCAGGAGCAGTATAAGCGATATGAGTCAGATCCACTGCCGCCATGTCTTCCATCGCCGCCTTGGTCATATCCGAGGTCATAATCATCCCCGGTGGCATCACCAAGCCATTCATTTGAGTAGCTGTGCTCATGGGCGCAGACGGCAACGAGGAAATAGGAGCAGCGGCGTTAGTGCCACTCATATTCATCCCAGGCATTGAGCCGTTGTTGCCCATACTTATCCCAGGCATTGACCCATTACTCATATTATTGGCGCTCATCGTGAAATCTCCGTACAACGCCGCAATGAGCACACCAGCAGCCAGTGACAACAACGACAATAATGTCACCGCCAGCAGTTGCGATCGCGTGGCTTTAGGTTTCATCTCCATCACCTGATGTGGATTAGCGTCAGGGGCATTCATTTTTACATTTTTATGGGTTTTCATTTTCACATTCCTCTCAGATCCGACATATTTGTAGAAGCGTTTGGGGCTGGCACATCGCCAGAGTTTCCGGCAATTAGTTCTGCTTCCTTCGACAAACTGTGACCCCCTTTACCTAAAGCGCGTACAGTACCCATGCCATGCTTGAAACCCTTAGCTACAAGCCACATATTGACTGGAAAGGCGACTACCATACCTACTAATATTGCCAAGGACATCACGCCCCAGAAGCGGATTGAGGTTGCCTCCATCGCGATCGTGTCACGACTCATCAGGATTAACATCACTGGGATCATTCCCGCCATCACGCTGTTCATCGAGAGCCATTCCGGCATAAAAGAACGCCGGATAGCTGTAATGTAAGAGCCGCCAAGCATATCCTTCATAAATAGTGCCTGGAAAACCAGCAACCCAAAAGCGAAGCCGAAAAAGTACTCAGAGATTACATCTAGCCACATCGGTAAACCAAGGGTCATAGTGATTGCGGCTGCAACGATAATGCCAGTTGCATCGCCCGCCATGCAATGAATTGTCGAACCTAAAGTTTGCTTCCACAATGGTTTGATGAACTCCTCGTGCTGTCCTGGTGCTGGCTCTTTACAAGACAATATGTATAACGCGGCAGCAATTGGTCCGGTGTAAAGTGTCACTAATATCCAACCCCATTTCATCACTGTCAGTTCGGGATTATTGGTCAAGACATCCCAGACCACATAAACTACCGACAGAGCCGTTAAAACGAACCAGACAGTCAGGATATTATCGATCCAAGCAGAGCTTGTGTTTGATGCCATATTCATTCCTGGCATCTTTGCATCCATTAAAAGCTGCTGCTGTCCCACAGGCTGGGTAAGATTGCTGCGCTGCATTTGCTGAGCGATGGGCTGATTTTGACTTGTTACTAGCTTGGGAGTTAAGAAAACCAACAAGAGTGTTAGTAAAAAAACTATCCATAAAGGTGATTTTGAGCGCATATTTACCTGCGTATATTTTTAAAAAAGCCAACATTTTTCCAAAAAGATACATTCCATAGTGTATAGGTAATACGCAATTCCAAAGTTCTTTGCTAGATGTATCGCCGCAAGCCATGTTGATTTTATGAAACAGATAGATCAGCAGATGGTTCAAGTTTTAGCAACAATCAACACTAATTATTAAGCTGCCAATTACCAAAGTCTACACTAATTTCCTTAATTAAAATTTGCTTACCTACCATCATACATACTTACATAATAAGAATGAAATCAGGATTAAAATCTGCTCATACAAACGCTTTCTAGAGTCAATCATCTAAAAATGAAATCAAGATGAAATCTTCATATGCAATTAGGAATAAATTTTTAATATGCCATAAGGTGTACGTCACAGTATTGACAATGACTTAGTTTGGATTGTGAGAAGCATAAATTACAGCTTCGTGAGAAAATTCTTTAATTAAGCAGAAGGTAAATTATGACGACAACACACTTATCAACTCTTGAAACTTGTATTCAAGCTTGTTTGGAATGCCTGCGTGACTGTGAATACTGTGCAGATGCCTGCTTAAGCAGTGATATGGTGCAGATGATGGCAAAATGCATCAAGCTGTGTCGAGACTGCGCTGATACCTGTGCGCTATGTGCCCGTTTGATGTCCCGCAATTCCGAACTCCACGCTCAAATGTGCAGTATTTGTGCCGAAGCTTGTGAACGCTGTGCAACTGAATGCGAAAAGCACGATAGCGACCACTGCAAACGCTGCGCCCAGTCCTGTCGCCGCTGCGCTCAGTCCTGTCGGCAAATGGCAAAGGCGATGGCGTAGGACATTAAATTTGAAATTAGGAGAGTTCAAATGGCTCATCAAGATTACCAATCCATTTTAGATGTTACTGTTCATTGTGCTAATGAATGCGAGCACTGCGAAGATGCCTGTATAGGCAGCATGCCTGAATGTGCCCGTGTCTGCCGTGACTGTGCTCAGATTTGCTGGACTTCTGGAGCATACATTAGTCGTAGTTCGCGTTTCATTCCCTTAATCCTACGCTCTTGTATTGAAATCTGCGAAGCTTGTGCCGCTGAATGCGAGAAGCACTCAGAAAATCCGCATTGCCAGAAATGTGCGGAGGCTTGTCGGCGTGCTATTGAGCAATTCTACAAGGTCGCCACTGTCGCGGGTGTAGCTTAATTCACCTAAGGCGAGAAGGTTGAATAAGTGCTGCCCGATTTGCCTTTCAAATAGAAAGCACAAATAGGAGCAGCATTGTCATTTTCAGTAACTTGCCGCAAAATATAGGAGTAGCGACTGCGTTTCCCCTACATGATGCGTGCTTTTAGCTAATCCTAGGAGATATTTCTAAACTCACTTAAAAGAATTTGCCAATTTTTTTGACTCTACAGTCGACTGGAGAGTCTAAGATAAATATACACTATAAGATAATCATTTAAACTTATGACAATCAAACTAAAAATCCCCAACATGGCTTGTTCCGCTTGTGTAAGTACCATTACTAAAGCGGTTAAGACTATCGATCCCAACGCCATTGTGGAAGCTGAACCCAAAACCAAACTTGTCAGTGTAGAAACTCAAAAACCTGAAGTAGTAATTAGGGAAGTTTTAGCAACTGTTGGCTATCCCGCAGCTTAATTATATAAAATCTCTACACTTCATTATTGAAAGGGTTCACTTTACATGGATATTACACTTAAACTGCGAGGCATGAGTTGTGCCTCCTGTGCTAATAGTATTGAAAATGCGGTGCGTTCGGTTCCAGGTGTAAGTGAATGTAATGTTAACTTCGGTGCAGAACAAGCCACTGTCACCTACGATCCCAAAAAAACTGACCTAGGAGCGATTCAGAATGCCGTCGATACTGCTGGATACTCCGCTCAACCTATTCAAGAGCAAGACCTGCTGGCTGGAGATAATGATGTAGAACGGAAAGCGCGATTAGCAGAGTCGCAAGACTTAACGCGCAAGGTTTGGTTTGGTGGCATCATTAGTGCAGTTTTGGTAATTGGTTCACTGCCAATGATGACAGGATTGTCCATTCCCTTCATCCCCATGTGGCTGCATAACTTTTGGCTTCAAGCTGTGTTAACCGCACCCGTGCAGTTCTGGTGTGGCAAATCTTTTTACATCAACAGTTGGAAAGCTTTAAAGCGCCACGCGGCGACGATGGATACATTGATTGCCTTGGGCACTAGTGCAGCTTACTTCTACTCATTATTTGTCACTCTCTTTCCCGGAGTTCTGATTGCTCAGGGACTCACTCCCAGTGTTTACTATGAGACAGCGGCATTAGTAATCACATTAATTCTACTGGGACGTTTGTTTGAGAACCGTGCTAGAGGACAAACCTCAGAAGCAATTCGCACGCTGATGGGTTTGCAGGCGAGAACTGCGCGAATCATTCGCAATGGTCAAGAAATGGAGGTGCAGATCGCATCTGTCCAACTTGACGATATTATTTTGGTACGTCCTGGCGAAAAAATCCCTGTAGATGGAGAGATTATTGATGGCTCCTCTACGGTGGATCAAGCAATGGTAACGGGAGAGAGTGTACCTGTTAAAAAACAACCGGGTGATGAAGTAATTGGAGCCACTATCAATAAAACTGGAAGCTTCAAGTTTCGAGTAACACGAATCGGCAAAGACACCTTCCTCGCTCAAATTGTCAAATTGGTACAGCAGGCGCAAGGCTCGAAAGCGCCGATTCAGCGGTTAGCCGATCGGGTCACAGGATGGTTTGTGCCGGCTGTGATTGCAGTAGCGATTGCTACCTTT
>Ga0209512_1000433_pt1 | contig 70008 bp, 64 predicted proteins | sample frozenSSSSmetaG_FD_184142 | JGI IMG/M metagenome (GOLD analysis project Ga0209512, IMG submission 184142) | Glacier valley bacterial and archeal communities from Borup Fiord, Nunavut, Canada, to study Microbial Dark Matter (Phase II) -... | ecosystem: Environmental > Aquatic > Freshwater > Ice >...
TTTCCTGCTGGCTGTACTTTTTATTATATTCCATCTTGGTTTGTTTTCCAACAAAGCTAACTACAGCTTTTCCCAGATCGACCGCCTACTTAGTGGGACGGATACTCTATACTGTTGCTTAACAGTGTTAGATTGTTTATAAAGAATAATGATGAGAAGCAAAGAGCGCATAGCCAGGTAAAAGGGGGACTCCAGAGAGAATTTTTTAGACGCTTTTCTTGAGATTGTGAACGAGGAGATATGGCATTCTTTGAGCATGAGAAACATTGCAGATATAATTGAATATTCCCCGATTATCTATGAATATTTTCTCAACAAAGAAGGGATTCTTATGCATGAAAAGGAATGATCAGATTTACAAACGAATAAATTTTAAAAAGACTTGTTTTCTACAAGTCTTTTTTTCCGATAATAACTTAATAGTGTTAAATTACTTAAACTCGTTGAAATAACAAATAACTATAATAATCATAAAAAATTACCATGGTTTCTACAGCGAACATCAACTGGGTTATAGGTTGATGAAGCGCCCGGAGATCGCCTATGCTTTTTAATAGTCTTAAAACAGATTACCCACAGTTGCAACTGGAAACAAACGATGAAAAGGCAGATGGCATTGGTAGATAGCGAAAGTATAGTAATCCAACTCAGCCAGATTGTACTTGTTACAGTCGATGAGGTCTCTGATGAACTTGTGAAGATTGATAAGTTGAAGCAGCAGTTTAACTTAATTCAACAAAGGGTTGTGACCCTGTAAGCGGCAATTAAGAATGCAAACCTGTTATTTAAAAATGGAATGGCAACTTATCAGGAAGTAATCTCCGCCCAAAGCAATTCGTTGCAAAGTGAGTTGGAATTGGCTAGGTTAAAAGCGGCTTAATTGTCTGCAGCAGTAGAACTGTACCCTGCGTTAGGAGGCGGGACATAGCGCCTACTTTATAAACTGTAAGTCAATTTTATATGGTCTATCCCAAATTTAAAACGAAAGTAGAAGTAATTACGTACGTTTGTTCAGACACTTATCAGCGTAACATGAAGAATTTATTTTTAATTGCTTTAGGAATTATGCTAAGCTTCTCAGCTAGCAGTCAGATATTAAAACCTGTGAAATGGAGTTATTTAGCTAAGAAAACTTCGAAAAATGAAGCTACTCTTTTAATCAGGGCAACTATTGATAATGGATGGCATATCTATTCCCAGAACATCGCGGATGGAGGTCCAATCAAAACGACCTTCAACTTTAAGGCTGCGAAAAGTTTTGCCGCTGTTGGTAAAACTATCGAGCCGAAGCCAGTTACTAAGTTTGAGAAAACTTTTGATATGAATGTTTCCTACTTTGAGAAAACGGTTACTTTTCAGCAAAAAGTGAAGCTAACAGGCGGTAAAACCGTGATTAAAGGATCAGTTGAATTTATGGTATGTGATGACCACCAATGTTTACCTCCGGAAACTGTTGAATTTTCAATTCCTGTGAGCTAAAATTATGATTAATAGATGTTATAAAATTATATTGAGAGTACTCCTAATTTGGGTACTCTTTTTTTTAGGCGGTTCTTACCCAGCATTTTCTCAAACTGATACCGCAATTTCAGATGATGAATTTACAGAGATTGTTGCAGATACGACCATTTCGGATACCGTTCAGCAACCGGCGACGGTAATTGCAAAAGATTCCGTCACCAAAGCGGAGGTAAAGCTCTCCAAATCCAAGGGAGAAGTTCAAAAGACGCTATGGCAGACCTTTATTGCTGGCCTTATTGGTGGGTTTCTGGCATTTTTCATGCCATGTATCTTTCCTATGGTGCCATTAACAATCAGTTATTTCACAAAGCGTGCAGGTAGCAAGCAAAAAGGGATTGGTCAGGCAATGATATACGGCTTATCCATCATTGTGATTTATGTTGCTTTCGGGCTGCTCATTACTGTACTTTTCGGTTCTGCGGGTTTAAATGCGCTCAGTTCTAGTGGTTTGTTCAACTTCTTCTTCTTTTTAATCCTGGTTACTTTCGCCATCTCATTCTTTGGTGCTTTCGAGATTACTTTACCGAGTTCATTTGTAAATAAAATTGACCAGAAGGCGGATACTAGCAAAGGCTTGGGCGGCATCTTTTTTATGGCCGCTTCGCTTGCATTAGTTTCGTTCTCCTGCACTGGACCCATCATTGGTACACTGCTTGTTGAGGCAAGTTCTAAAGGAACGCTACTGGGCCCTGCAATCGGGATGTTTGGCTTCGCTTTAGCGCTGGCACTACCGTTCACGATTTCAGCGATCTTCCCCGGCTTTTTAAGCTCGATGCCTAAATCTGGTGGTTGGCTAAACAGCGTTAAAGTATGTCTTGGATTTTTAGAATTGGCATTTGCATTAAAATTCCTTTCCGCTGCAGACCTGGTTTGGCACTGGGAATGGTTCGACCGTGAGGTCTTCCTGGTTTTGTGGATCGTAATTTTTATATTGATGGGTTTCTATCTGTTAGGAAAACTCAAGTTCTCACATGATAGTGACTTACCTTTTATCTCTGTTCCCCGGTTGTTTTTGGCAATGTTTTCTTTGGCTTTTGCGATATACATGATTCCGGGATTGTGGGGAGCACCAGTTAGCGTACTTAGTGGTTTAGCCCCTCCAATGAATACACAGGACTTTATCCTGACGTCAGGTGGATCTTCATCATCAAGTACAGACAAAGGGTTTCCTTCCACAGTGAAGTATGATGATGTATTTAAGAAGCCTGTTGGTTTCAGCCCTTTCTTCGATTTAGAAGAAGGCCTGAATTATGCTAAGAAAGTAAACAAGCCGATAATGATCGATTTTACTGGATGGGCTTGTGTAAATTGTCGGAGGATGGAAGATAACGTCTGGATAAAACCAGAAGTTGGCAGGCTGATTAAAGAATATGTATTGATCCAACTGTATGTTGATGAACGTAAGATTAGGATGCCTAAGGAAAAGGTTCATTATTCTAAGATCTTGAGGCATAATACCGATGACCTTGGCTGGTGGAACGGAGATTTTCAGGCAACGAATTACAATACCAATTCGCAACCATTTTATGTGCTGGCAGGTCATGATTTGAAACCATTGGTTACTCCACAAGGAGCTATATTTGATGCAGGAGATTACGCTAAGTACCTACAAAGCGGGCTGGATGCTTTTGCTGGAAAGTAATTTTAAGATATAGTAGGTCGGGTACCGTCTTTTTATTATTTCATACCGCCAAATGCGACGACGCAAATGCTTTTGTGCAATATTTTTACGTTTGTAAACCCCACTCGATTCATCAAAACCAGTTGATATCCGATAGATCTTGGGGTATCTTCATAGTCAATGTAGTCAAACACATTTTGACGATACTGAAGTCCGCCAAGCGTTTCGAGATATGTTCCATAGGATTCTTTAAAAAGCTGGTTAAGGGCTTCGCTGTCATGGGTGATTAAATCAGAAATCCAAAAGCTTCCACCCGGTGTCAAGGCATTGTAAATCTTTGTGAAACATTAAGCCAGTCTTCGTCATCACGCAAATGATGTAGGACAGCAGCTGCAAAAATGATATCAAAGGTCTCGGCTCCCAATTCTAATTCTCGCATGTCCAATTGGATGGTTTTAACCTTTCTAGACGTAATATGCGAAACCCGTTCCTTAGCCTTTTCAAGCATTGGCAAGCTAAAGTCATTTAGGGTACAGTTCAGATCTTGCAATTTGGTTAGCATTTTCAGCGTGTAATTACCGGTTCCGCAACTGATGTCCAATAAGTTTTTTTGCACTCGGTGTTACTGCTTTTGCATCCGTACAGAGTTCCATTATATGGGATGCGTCAATTGTCGTCAGCTGACCAGTATCAAGATTGGAGAAGCACGCTACATCATTATCAAATCTCGTTTTGATCTCATCGTTTGATGCTTTCTTATTGAAATGCTCGCTCATTGATTGAATGTTTTACATTCAAATATAATAGATCAAACATAGATTAATCGCTTTTCAGGATTAAATCTATGTTTGAGATTGAGAGAGATTTAGGGGTTGTGCGTAAATTGAATAAGTCAACACTTATAACTAGGGGCAAACATAACATTCAGGGAAATGCTAATCAACTGGGTAAACACGCAGGTTTGAGCCTGTGATGAGGGATTAATCAAACAAAAGTAGTTGATACGGATTTCCCCTGGGATGCTGAATCGAAACTTCGTTAAAATTAGAAATAGATATTCCAAGAAGCCTAACCGATTTGTCTATCAGGTCCACATTGTTTAGGAGATGCGACCCGATAAGAAAAATGTCTTCATAACTGAAAAATTGTTCTTGTAAGGAGAGGTTTCGTGTGATTTGCTTGAAATCGCTAAACTTCAATTTTAATGTTACCGTTCGTCCCCTAAGATTATGCGTCTCTAATCTAGTTGAAACCTTTTCTGCTAACTTTTTTAGCTCAGTATGCATTTCCAATAAGGAAATTAAGTCATTTCGAAGGTGTCTTCTGCTGCCAACGACTTCGTTTCTTTGAAAGGCTGAACTGGTCGCATATCTATTCCACGTACGATACGGTAGTAAAATTTTTCTGATTTACCAAAATAGTTTGATAGTACTTGTTTAGTTAGTGCTTTTAAATCTGCGCCAGCATGGAGATGCATGCGCTTCATTTTCTTGGCAGTTACTTTACCTTCGCCAAAAACTTCTCGACTGGTAATGCTTCCATGAAGGCTTCAATCTTAGAGGGTCCGATAAATGTTAGGCCATCAGGCTTATTCATATCTGAAGCGATTTTTGCGATGAACTTATTTGCGGCCTGCTGATGCGGTTAAGTTTAGCTCATCTTTTATAGCTAGCTTTATCATTTTAGCGATTTTCAGTGCTGATCCAATCGCTGATTTATCATTTGTAACATTTAGATACGCTTCATCCAATGATAGAGGTTCAATAAGGTCGGTAAATCTGCTAAAAATCTTTCTGATTGCAACCGATACTGCCTTGTAGGCTTCAAAGCGCGGCAACACGAATAATATCTAAGGACAAAGTTGCTGGGCTTGTCTGGAAGGCATCGCCGACTTAATGCCAAATTTTCTTGTTTCGTAGCTTGCAATAGCAACTACGCCTCTTCCTTCAGGAGAATCGCCCACAACAATCGGCCTACCTTTAGACTCGGGGAAATCCCGTTGTTCTACTGATGCGTAGAATGCGTCCATATCGATATGGATTATCTTTCTCACTGAGATAAATTTATGAATAAATTTTGACTTGAGCCTTCTGCAATTGAAACAATACCCCACAGTGCTTGTTTTAAAACAATAAACAGAGATCATAATGAAAAATACACAAGAAAAAGACCTTAACCCGTATGAGTTTACTTTAGAAATTGGCGGTGAGCCTAACGCTATACGCGTGGAAGTTCCGAAAGACGGTGATTATGTGGTATATATTAATGGCGAAAGAACAGGGCATATTTCATGCACTAAATCAGATGCGAAGAGGTTTTGGATGACTAATGATGATATTGCACAAACCTTAGTTAACCAGATTGGAGAACAAATTGAAATGCTGGAGGCTGGTGATTTAAATTAATGTTCTGATTTGTTTTTTCTCATAAACGAAAGATAGTATGCTGTGCAAATGATGATTGCAACGACAATTAATAATATAATTAGTGTTTGAAGTCCTTGGGCAGATTGATGGTGTTCCATATTGTATGTTTTTGATGAAGGTAAAAAAAATAGTTTATATGAAAAATAAATATACAATTAATGATCTAAGTGGGCTTAAAGCTAGGCAAATGGCTTTACTATTAGAATCTGATAGGCATGCAGAAGAAATCTTTAAGGAGGCAAGATCTTGCATTCAAGATTTCTCAATAGTTAATTTATTTAAGGAGGATCCAAGACAAAAGTTAAACTTGAAATTTAAAAAACAGCACAATAGCTCTTTGCTTTCCAGTAAGATACTTTCTTTGGCGCTTCCATTGATTTTAAATAGGACGATTTTTAAAGGATCGGGTCTGGTAACAAGGGCTGCTGTGGGTATGATTTCAAGTAAAACAGGGGCGAATATTGGAAGTTATCTAATTAAATGCATGAGTATCGTCAGCAAATAGATTCTTGAAACTATTGTTTATATTGCTATATTAAAACATTGTTGCCAATATAAATGATTTGGAAGTTTACCATTTTTTTATCCTTAGGTATGTTGATGTTTTTCAGCACAATGGCTTTGACTTGGGAATCTTTTAATGCGGCAGATCCTCTTAGTCAGGGAGATTTTAACATAACAAGTGCATCATGCAAACCTAATGGATCAATCATTCTCAAAAATGCCAACACCACCGGATTTGTATTTTCATGGGAAGATTCCAGCGGAAATGCGCTTGGATCCTCAGGTCAAATTGAAGATCTCTCTCCCGGCAACTATAAGCTTACCTACACACTTGATGGTAGTTCACCTTATACCTTAAATTTCTCAGTTCTGAAGATATTGCCAAGTGCTACCACACAAAATAATTTAATTATTGCATGCGATGAGACTACACTTCGCGTTAGAGCAGATCGTTTTTCTAGTAGTACCATTGTTAATTTCAAATGGGAGAATGAGTCGGGCGAGATTATCGGTAGCAATGAGTTTATAAATCTTCTCGCTGGACAATATTATCTCACCCTCACCGATGCAAACGGTTGTTCCTCCAATAGAGCTAGTATTAGAGTCAAAGCTGCCTCCTCGAGACCGCTGATTGACCAAAGCCGCGCTATAATTACCAGCTCAGGATGTTCATCATCGGATGGTTCGATAACTGGATTAACTGTCTCTTCATCCGATGGGGGACGTTTTACCTACAGCTGGAGAAATTTCGCTGGTGATCAAGTAGGCGATAGATTAAACCTTACTGGAGTTCCAGCAGGTAAGTACCGCTTAACGGCGAGGCTGACTGCTGGATTGTGTGAGAGAATCTCTGAAGAGATAGTTGTCAATCATCGAAATCCATTAATTAGTTCAACAAGCTCTGTCGTTTCGAAGTCTGCAGACTGCGAGTTACTAAATGGGGGCATTACTGGCGTCCAGACTAATGCCACAGCCTTTCGGTGGATTGATGTAGATAAAAAAACTGTAGCTATCACATTAGATATGGTCAATGTCAAAGAAGGATATTATGAATTGATACTGTCGAACGACTTCGGCTGTCAGGAGACGTTGGGGCCTTTCCATGTGAAAGCTGGGAATCCTCCAATAATTATGCAGTCAATGCCTGTGATCAAAAATGACAGTTGCAACTTAGGAATCGGTAGCATTTTAGGTGCGAGTGTAGTTGCATCCGGAATACGTTACTCTTGGGCCGATGCAAGTGGAAGGGAAATCTCTACAGATCCAGACCTTCGAAATGTTAAGGCTGGTGATTATCTTTTGACGATAAGAAATTCTTCATGTTCCCAATTATATCCATATACCATCCAGAATGTTGAGATTCAACTACCTGCACCTGTTTTGGAAAATAAATTTGTGTGTTCTGCAGCGGACATATTAATTAGTTTCGGCGAAACTGTCCCACTATATAGGATTTATTATGAGAATGGGAATTTACTTCAAGAAAGTAGAAATAGAAACTTCATACTTAATGTTAAAGATAATGTGACATATTACGGGGCGTTAGGCAAAGGGGCATGTGAAAGTGTCAGGACGGCTTTTAAAGTTATTATTGGAGAAGCGTCGATCAAAATACCTTCCTCATTCAGTCCAAATAATGATGGGACCAATGATGCCTGGATACTCAGAGGTATTGAGGTTTACAATACTGCTGATGTAAAAATATACAACAGGTATGGCATTGTCGTTTACCATAGTAGCAATCCGGCTAATGTTTTTGATGGAAAGAGAGATGGAAATGACCTGCCTTCAGGGGTATACTATTACATTATTAAGTTAACGAATGAATGTAACCCTCTTACTGGAAGTGTGACTATTCTTAGATGATGATGAACCATAATGATAGGTAAACCTCCCGTTAGGGGCTGAATCTCCGTTGTCCATCCAATGCATTGGATCTCCAGACAACTGACAATTGTCTGCCCATTTGAAGTTCAGGCCAAAATTCTGGCTCGTGATGTTAAGCATTCTTAAAGGGATAGCAAGCTCCAGTTCATTTGATTTATACCGATATTGAAGATGTCCGTTTATCAGTCGCCTGGTCGCTCCATCCAATCTGGTTAAGGAAGTAGTTTTACTATTTACGACTGCCGCATTTACTATATATTGAAAACCAAGCCAGTGGGCGGCCTGACTGCCTTCTACTGAAATAAACAGTTGCATCCAATCTTTATCTTTCCACGAACTTATGTGTCCGCTTGTCTTAACATAGAAATAGAGGTTAGATTTATCGGAGCTAACTTTGCATTGAATGATATCATTTCTGCCTGATGTGTTGACGTACTCTTTGATGCGACCCCATCCAGTATGTTTCCTGTGGTAAGTATCGCCAGCGTCATCATTGTAATATGTGATTACATTTTGCCAGTCAGCGAAATAACCATCTATGACCTTAGGAAAGGTTAGTTGGTCGATATTAGTCCTTTCTACGCCCTTAAATTTTCTTATATTGTTAACCAATTGATAGTAATAATGGTCTTGTGTTTCTCCTTTTTCGGGCTCTGCATCTCGGCTAAACTCGGCATTGTATAAGTCAACAAAATAGGTTTCACCCTTCCCGATTTTTTTGCCGAGAAAATTTACTGAGCCACCATCGTCAAAACGCATTGCCACCCATTCATTCCAGCCTGTTACAAAAATAAACTCGGGGTCAACGGCTAGGGCTCGATTCCATTGCTCTTGAAAATAGAGTCCTTTTGTTGTTTGCTTCCGTTCTGGTTCCTGGCCATCATGAAAGCTTCTTCCAATGTTTGACATTGGGTGCTGTGCGATGCTAACTGTAATCTGTTCCGGCTGATCTTTTGACTCATGCCAGCCGTATGCCTGTGGATAGTGATCAAGCCATGGCCATTTATCCCTTCCATCTGCGAACCACTTCTGCTTCTTACTCCATGCCCAGGATTGCCGGGTTGAAAAGAAATTCTTGTTTTCTTCATTTAATGCTTCGGGAGGACAGAGTAGTAGCGGTCTTCCCTTCCAATTAAACCATAATTCTTTAAACATTCCTTTCTTGTAAATCTGCTTATACAAATTATCAACAGTTTGCTTTGCAGCGCTGTTGACGATGAACGAGATTGATGGAGTGCTAATACCAGAACTTCTTAGTTTGGAATATACGCTCGCTATCTTTGTTACTTGTGGAAGATAAATGGTTGCATTTGTAGCATCTAAAATGATGACATCAACTCCAGCATCTGAAAGCATTTGTGCATGCTTTCTAATGACCCATTCATCATCTGCCAGATAGTAACCAAAATATGGTTCCCCCCAATGGTGAAAGGCATGGACTGGTCCGTACTGTGGATTGAGAGGATTTTTCTTTAATATTTGAGTGATGTCATACGGACTCAGTGTATCAGTTGGTTTTTTTTGTATAATCCCGCCATCTGCAGCCCCCCCGCTGTGCTGATCAAAACCGTGGGCACCCTGCCACACAAAGTAAAATATTCCTACATATTTACCTGTTCTTGAAGAGGGATATTGATTTGGATCGATTTTTCTACCGAGACCATCTGTAGCAAACCAAGTACTTGCATGACTGGAGGAGTTGATAGATGCAGCTGGTAAATTTATAGAATCCTGACCATACAGATTGACGGTAAAAATCCAAAAAAATAGGTATATCAGTGATCTCGACATGTTTATATGTTATTAATATATTTTCTAAAGATACATTTTAATCATAAAAATAATTCTCCTATATTAGTCATTGATGAAACATGTATATACAAGATTCGCCGTTTTTTTATTATTGATATTACCATATGTAACGGGATTTGCACAGGTGAAAAGACCAATTGGGATATTCGATTTGAGGTATACCCTAACTTCAGATGTAAAAGTTCCACAAAACCTGAATACTGCCTGGGAAGATGTGCACCTGATCGCCACACTTCAGGGAATTGTTAATCGAAAAAGCCCTGAGTTGTACATTAAGTTTGTAGAGAATGGGCCTGTCAATATCGATCAATATTGGTGGAACTTATATCGACAAAAAGGTAAGTGGCTTTATGGAAGGGACACCATGGTCTACACAAATATATTAGCGTTAGTGAATGCTTATAAGAATGAAATCTCTGGTGTAGTGGTATATGATCCCAAAGTTGCGTCAACCAGCAATGTTGCCTCCTCTATTTCAGGGATTGAAAATCTCATTGCTATCAGGTACGATAAAGATCCTTCAAGCTTATACTCTCGACTGGTGGTTGGAGGGACAAAGCTTCCTGTAAAATCCTGGTTGGTAAATCCAGATGGCTCATCTCGCTTCAAAGGAACTGGAAGCATTCCAGGAACAGAAAGACTTTCTACAGGATCTCCAAAGAATGATGCTTACCTTTGGTTTCTCGAAAAATATATAAAGACTGGGAAATGTAATACCAAATATGGGGCTTACTACATCGATCAAGAATGGCTAAAAATGTCAAAGTTAGCTGGCAGGAATCACCATACACTTTCTAATCATGATTTTTTTGTAAGTAAAAAGGGCTTTTTCTTTGATCTTAGCCCGTGGGGCGATGAAGCCGCTACCGACGAGCTATCGCAAAAAGTCGGCACAGATCTCAGCACTCTAAAAGAGCTCTTGCTGGCAGCATATAAACAAAACAAAGGAGATGCTTTTACCTACTTGGGAGGCTTTCCACCATGGGCTTTTAAATACACCAAACACGCCGGTGGCAGCCATGATGATGTGCCCACAGAATGGGAGTATTCTCGTATAATAAGCGCTTATAATGCTTTTAAGGATGCTGATGCTATAGGATATGGAGCGTTGGCCAATGCCTCATTTTGGCAACATTTCCCGTTAAAAGAAAAGTATAAACAAAAATGGGTAACCCCGGGAGATTTACAAAAAACTGGATACCTGCGCGCCGATGGCAGCGTTAATTTCAATGGTCGGGATTTTATAATCTTCTATGTTGGCGATTATGATGCCTCCTCCTGGTTATCCCAAATGACCCCCTTTATGTGGGATAACAAAGAACGTGGTAAGCTTCCTTTAATGTGGAGCATAAGTCCGGTATTAGAGGAACGGATACCTATGGCGATGGCTTATTTGCGAGAAAGTGCATCTGCCAAAGATTATTTTGTAGCAGCAGATAATGGAGCAGGATATCTTATGCCTGGGATGTTACAGTCTCCAAGGCCGATATCTGGACTGCCCGATGGTTTGGATGCCTGGGTTAAGCACAATATTCCTTATTATAAAAGATGGGACATTACAATTAGCGGTTTCATTATTGATGGGTTGGCGCCCGCTTTGAATAGTAAGGGCTTGGATGCCTATGCTAAATTTAGTCCAAACGGCATTGTTCCTCAAAAGACACCGCTTACATTACTTCATGGCAATATGCCGGTTTTAAGAGCTGACGCTGACATTAATCAAGGCAGCGCTGTAGAGGCTGCGAACGCGATTATAGACCGTGTCGATAAAAGAAATCTTCATTTTCATTGGTTTAGAAACATACTTAAAGATCCTGGATGGTATGTTCGGGTCGTGGAAGAGTTGAAGAAGAAGAATCCTAAAATCGAATTACTAGATGCGCCTACATTCTTTCAGCTTTATCGGATCTGGTTAAAGCAAAATCCGGCAGCAGCTGCAGGGAAAATCAATTAAATCACTATTTTTGTGGTCTAAATGATAGATTCCACTTCCAAAGATCCAATTTTCAATTTGCCATTTGCTCTGTTGTGCTTAAGCTCAATACTTTTTTCTGCAAGTTTTAATATGCTCATTCCAGATCTTCCAGCGTATCTTACAAAACTAGGAGGTGCGGAATATAAAGGTCTGATCATTGCGTTATTTACTTTAACAGCAGGGATATCAAGACCATTTAGCGGAAAGCTAACGGACACTATTGGAAGGGTACCAATTATGGCTGTAGGTTCTGTAGTCTGCTTTCTATGTGGCTTTTTATACCCCATACTAACTAGTGTTTCCGGTTTTCTATTTTTAAGGCTAATACATGGTTTTTCTACAGGGTTTAAGCCCACCGCCACCTCTGCTTATGTGGCCGACATCGTTCCAAAGGAGCGTTGGGGAGAGGCATTTGGAATACATGGCCTTTGTTTTAGCACGGGGATGGCTATTGGTCCGGCAATCGGCAGCTATATTAGCGGTACATATTCTATCAATGTATTGTTTTATAGTTCATCACTATTCGCCTTAATGTCCATAATTATTTTGATGAATATGAAGGAGACTTTACAGAATAGGCAAAAGCTCAGTTTTGAAGCTTTCAAGCTATCAAAACGCGATATTATCGATATGAAAGTCCTTCCTGCGGCTATTGTAACCCTATTATCATATGTCGGCTATGGAGCAATTCTGACACTGATTCCCGATTGGGGCGGTCACCTTGGGTTGGTGAATAAGGGGATTTTCTTTATGATTTTTACAATTTCTTCGTTACTGATAAGGTTCGTAGCAGGTAAAATATCAGACAAACACGGAAGGTTAAATGTAGCGATTGCAGGGCTTGTAATATTATGTGTAGCGCTTATTGCAATTGGCTATAGTAATAGCCAATTGGGACTTTCTATAGGAGCTGTAATTTACGGAATTGGCACTGGAATACTCTCACCTGCACTAAACGCATGGACAATAGATTTGAGTGATCCAGATCATAGGGGTAAAGCAGTAGCAACGATGTATATATTTTTGGAAGCTGGAATCGGCCTAGGAGCATTATTCGCCGGCTGGTTTTATCAGGATGTAATCAGTATGGTTCCGCCTATTTTTTATGCAACCGCCGCAATTTCTTTCACAGCTTTGATTTATATGGTGTACTGGAAAAACAGCGTCGCAAAGGGTATAGTTTAGGGCGATGTGATAAACCAATATTATTTATTCCACACCCTTTACTTTCATCGGAATAGCATAAAGTGAGGTCTTAGCAGTGATAAACAGAAAGTCCTTCTTCTTTCCGCCAAAACATACATTTGATGTCCCTTCTGGTACTTTTATCTGTCCAATCTTTTGTCCTTTGTTGTTGTAAATTGTTATACCATTTCCTGTAAGGTAAATATTCCCTCTATCGTCCAAAGTCATTCCATCGGAACCACGGTTTATAAAAAGAAGTTTTGCAGAAAGTTTACCTTCTTTTCCAATAGCATATCTAAATATTTTGCCTGCACCAGCATCAGCTATGTATAAATACTTTCCATCGGGGGAACCAACAATTCCATTTGGCTGATTTAAACTATCTGCAGCAAGCACAATTGATTTACTCCCTTTTGGTACTATATAGACACTTTGATGCGATAAGTCAGGTTTGCGTCTTGTCCAGTAATCCCTTTGATAATAAGGGTCCGTGAAAAACATATTTCCACTAGGATCAATCCATATATCATTTGGTCCGTTTAACTGTTTTCCTGCGAAGCTCTCCGCGATTACTGTTACTTTACCTTTTCTATTTACCGACCGTAGTTCTCCTTTGTCATCTGCACAAAGAATAAGGTTGCCTTTTTTATCAAAGAATGTCCCGTTTGCGCGACCTGTTTTCTCAAGGAATAAACTGACTTTACCATCGATTCCGTACTTCCACACTTTGTCATTTGGCTGATCCGTAAAATATATATTACCATCTTTGTCAGACGAACAACCTTCTGTAAATGCATAGTTGGTCGTAACCTGCTTGAGGTCATCCTGATTAAATAATGTCGAGTTCTTATTGTCATCCTGAGCAGAAAGATTTGATAACGTACAACTTAGTGCCAGAAATGTAAAGAATGTAGTATTTAATTGCATTGCTTAATATTTAGTTTTAAATCAATTAGTGCAATAAAGATAATCTAAATGTGGTGCCAACACCAACTTCACTATTCACAGAAATTGTTCCCCCTAAGGCTTCAACTTGATTTTTTGTGATAAATAGGCCAATACCTCTTGCGTCTGCATTTTCATGAAAGGTTTTATACATACCAAATAGCTTTGTTCCATGCACATCAAGGTCAATGCCGATCCCGTTGTCTTTTATTTCCAGAATAATCTTTCCCTCTTCAATAAAAGCAATTAAATAACATTGTCTAGCCGTTGTCTTTCCTTTTTAAGGCGCTCGGAGTTTTTTACACGTTCAGTAATATCTTTCAGCTGAGAAATAAAATATACTGGCTCATTGTCGGGGTTCCTCACAATTGCCACAGTCAACGAAACCCAAACAATCCGACCATCCTTGTGAAAGTAACGCTTACTCATCGAATAGGTATCTGCTTCACGATTTAGTAAACGTGTGACATGTTCCAAATCTTCGGCTAAGTCATCTGGATGAGTAATATCCTGAAAGGTGAGTTTAATTATTTCATTTCGCTTGTAGCCAAGAATAGCACAGAGGCTGTTGTTCACTTTAATCCAGTTGCCTTCCGGAGAAACCAATGCCATACCTATTGGCGCATAATCAAAGGCGGTTAGGAACTTATTGTGATTAAGTTCCAAAGTTTCAATTAATTTTCGTTGAGGAGTGATATCCTGTATGGTACCAACAAGCTTGATACATTGATGACTGGCAAATTCTGCCTGCGAATTAATCTCTACCCATCGATGATTACCTTTCATCGTCTTAATTTGAAACTGGCTTGTTAATGCTTTACCTGTGGCGATGAGCTTCTTCATTTGATCTTCGATGTTTTCTGTCATCGCAACAGAAACATAAAAGGTGAGTGCTTCTTTGGTAGTTGGAATGTAATCCTCTGGTGTTTCAAAGATTTTCTTTGTTATAAAATCCCAAAAAACAACATTCTTGACTAGATTAACTTCCCATATCCCAATTTTTGCGAGTTCCGCAGCCTTCTTATATAACTCTAGTTGATGATTCATTCTTGAGATATTTTGCGCGCTTTCGTTTCTTTTTCGCTTAATACTCTTGCGTCAAAAATTATAGCGCTCACAGGTACATTCAGTTTGTGTGTTGCAACTTTGTTAATTCTTTCAGCAACATCCAAGCCTTCAACGATTTCGCCGAAAATAGTATAATTAAAGTCGAGGTGAGGAACTCCTCCCTGAGTTTTATAAATCTCACGGGTTTTCTGCGACATCTTTCGTCGCGTTTTATTCTCCAACTCATCAAGCTGTTTGTCTGTTAACACATTGCCAGATACCATGTAAATCTGATTGAAATAAGAACTTTTCTGAAGGTTGTCATCCCGGCCTGCACCAATTGCTCCCTTTTTGTGAATGAAATTGCTGTCAATTTCGGCATTTAATCTGCGCGGTCTTTTCTTCGGATGTAACTTTTCATCAGCTAAAATAGACTCGTCCAATTCGCCCGCCTGGCTTACAAAGTCCTTGATAACTCTATTAAAAAGTGCTTTTTTATAAGTTCCTTTACCGATTTCATCTATAAACATAGATTTGTGCCTAGGGGTGTTGTCGTAAAGCATAATTGTAATGTTTCCCATGTTGGTTCTTAACTCGACAAAATTTGTCTGTGCGTAAGCGCTTATTGAGATTAAAATAAAAAAAGTAACTGCCCTTAGCGTTTTCATTTGCACTTTTGCAGTTCGACAGTTATCATAACGGGGAAATGGTCTGAAGGAAGCCTCGCTTCGAAGGCTTTTAATTTTAGTTCTTTCGGAAAATTACCTGCTGTGTTAACATTCGCCTGTTCTGCCGCTGGTGTCCTGTAGGTGTCTGTCAAAATTCCATAACGCTTGACAACAACGCAATTAGACAAAAATATGTGATCTATTCTGCTATCGGTCATTGCATTAGCATCAAAGTGGTTGAAAGTTCCATTGTTTGCGTATTTAATCTGCGTGGTCGTGAAAGCATCCTTTAATTCGGTTCCACTTAAAATTTTGAAACTTTCATCGTTTTGATCAACATTGAAATCTCCTGTAAGTATTGTTGGTTCATCTCGTGCCAGTTCCATTATTTTTTTTAAGATCAATTTAGAACTTTCTCGTCGGGCAATAATGCCTACATGATCAAAATGTGTATTGAAGAAATAGAACTTAATTCCAGAATTGATTTCCTGAAATTGACCCCATGTACATATTCTTGGTAAAGCTGCATCCCAACCTTTGTTGGGAGTTTCAGTCTTGTCGGACAACCAGAAATGTCCATCTTTAAGTAATTTAAATTTGCCTTTTTTAAAAAAAATAGGTGCATATTCACCTGCTTCTTTACCATCATCTCGTCCAACACCAATGTGGCCATATTGAGGTAGGTTTCCCGAAAGATCATTCAATTGCTTATTTAAAACTTCCTGAGCGCCAAAAATATCGAAATCATGGAATTTTATAAGATTGGCAATCACCGTTCCACGCAGATCCCAACCATTTCCATCTTTTTTATCACCAGAATTCTCATACCTGATATTATAGGTTGCGATGTTTAACTCCTGACCATTTACTTGATTGAAGAAAGTTATAAATAGTATAAAAACTATTAGCTTATTGCGTTTCATAGAAAGAATATTTAATACACCAATATAGATGATTGGGTTAACCAAAACTAAGAGTTTCTCTATATATTTCCATTTTTATAATAATATTGTTATCCACTCATAATATTAGTAGTTATGAAATACTATCCAGCATCTAAATTAGCAGTCTTTTCAAATAGACTATTGATATTATTCGTCTTGATTCTGTCACTTTCCGGCAGGTTGAGCGCTCAACTCAAACACGGGAAAACCTCTAGATTTGTATCATACAAAGGTCTGGTGATGGCAGGATATCAGGGTTGGCATAATGCACCCGATGACGGAGCGGGCAGAGGTTGGTATCATTACACCTCTGGAGGTAAGTTTGCACCAGGAAGCACTAATGTTGACCTTTGGGCGGAGACCACTGAGTACCCTAAGGTATACAAGACCCCGTTTTACAATGATGATGGTACTTCGGCTTATCTTCAAAGTGCTTATGATGCTTCAACTACGGATGTACATTTCAAATGGATGAAAGAATATGGACTTGATGGTGTATTTATGCAGCGGTTTGTTTCTGAAATCAGAAGTAAATCTGGCAAGCATCACTTCAATACAGTATTAGCCAACGCGCTGCAATCTGCTAAAAAATACGGAAGAGCTATTTCCGTAATGTATGATTTATCGGGCTGTAGGGATAGTGTTGATGTCTCTGTATTGATAAACGACTGGAAGAATCTGGTCGACAGTCTTAAGATAACAAGCCAAGGAAAGGAGCAGACTTACCTGTATCACAACGGCAAGCCACTCGTTGTTTTATGGGGGGCAGGCTTTAATGACAACAGAAAATATACAACCAAAGATGTTTCAAAGATGGTTGATTTTTTACAAAATGATCCGGTATATGGAGGTTGTTCCATAATGCTTGGCGTGCCAACTTACTGGAGAGAATTTGGAAATGATACCGAAAAGAATCCAGCTTTACATGAGTTAATCAAAAAAGTCGATATCGTTCATCCTTGGACTGTAGGTCGTTACAGAAACGAAAATGCTTATGAACAGTATGCGAAAGTTCAAAAGAAAGATATAGAATGGTGCAATGCCAAGAAAATAGATTATGTAGCTGTGGTTTTTCCAGGTTTCAGTTGGCACAATATGAATCCAAATTCACCTAGCAATCAAATACCCAGGGATCGGGGAAAGTTTTTTTGGAAACAAATCTCGGGAGCGATAAGTAATGGCGTAGAAATGCTCTATGTAGCCATGTTCGATGAAGTAGACGAAGGGACAGCGATATTCAAAATCTCGAAGAAACCTCCAATAGGAGCAAGTACGTTTATCACCTTTGAATACGGTATTCCTTCAGACTATTATTTATATTTATCAGGATACGCTGGCAAAATGTTGCGAAAGCAAACACCTTTTAAATTAGATGTTCCCTTGCCAAGGCATGATTAATTGCTATTCATGAACTTTTAACAAATTCGTTAAATTCTCTCAACTATCATCCTAGGACTTGACACTACTTAAAACTTTTTAAATGATGTTCGTTGGTGCGGAAATTTTTATTGAACCTGGACAGACTGATTCGGAAATCTACAGCTGGTTTGAACTAATGCAGAAGTATGGGCTCGGAATTACACGAATCAGAATGTTTGAAAGCTATATGCGTAAAGGTGAGGTCTGGGACTTTAGTTTGTTCGACGTTGCTTTTGAAGCTGCCGAAAAATACCAGATTAAAGTTTACGCAAACTTATTTCCAGAAACTAATTTCTCTGATGTAGGTGGCTTTAAGTTCCCAAAAACGGCAGAACACTTAGGTGCTATCGCAAACTATATCCATCATGTGGTTCAGCACTTCAATCAATTCAATTCGTTATATGGTTGGGTCCCAATAAATGAGCCTGGATCGGGCTCGTTGCCTGAGGATGATTTTACAAAGGACCGTTTTCAGACATGGAAGGATGGAAGACAAAAAGCATCTTATAACTCTAATGGATTTACTACCCTCGACCTTTCAAAAAGAGAGTTTTTAGTAGCTCATAATATCTGGTTCTTAAAATGGCTTACTCAAGAGATTAGAAAGTATGATAAAAAAAGACCCATTCATGTCAATAACCACGACATCTTTAAAAATGCCGCTGAATATGATTTTCCTAACTGGAGAGAATTTCTCACAAGTCTAGGCGGATCAGCTCATGCAAGTTGGCATTTCGATTATTTCAGTAGAAATCAATTCGCGGTTGCCATGTCTGCAAATGCAGAGATACTTAGATCAGGCGCTGGCCCCATACCGTGGTTCATGACTGAACTTCAGGGTGGAAATAATACCTATAGTGGTAAAAGGCCTTTATGCCCAACTAAAGAAGAGATTGCACAGTGGCTATGGGTTAATGTTGGATCCGGTAGTGAAGGTGGAATGTTCTGGTGTATGAATGCTAGAAGATCTGGGTTTGAAGCTGGAGAATGGGCAATGCTTGATTTTCAGAACAAGCCAACAGACCGGTTGTTGATGGCTTCTTGCGTAAGCAAAACTGTTTCACAGAATCATGATTTCTTCGCAGATTTCAGCGTCCAGGATTCTAGAGTAAGTGTGCTTTACACAAGGGAGTCATTATGGATTGAGCAGGCACTTCACATAAAAAGTATTGAACTGGAAGGTCGAATGGTCGGGGGTGTTATGAAGTCTGCCCTCAGTTATTTTGAAGCTTTATCAGAGATTGGAGTGCATGCATCTTTCAAAGAAATAGGAGAATATAATTTCGAGTTGGATGACTTTACCGGACAAGCGATTATTCTTTCGCATCAGCTGAGCATTCCTTCTAAATACTGGAGGCCATTAAATGATTTCGTTTATAAAGGAGGTAAGTTAATTGTTGACGGCTTGACCGCCTATTACGATGAAAATGCTTATTGTATTCTAGGACCCGATTTTCCTTTCAAAGACTGTTTCGGTGCCCTAATTAACGAATTCAAGTTCGTTGACAATTTATTCGATTTTTATTTATCGCTCAGCAAGCTTGAACTTAAATCCCATTTATGGCGGGGTACACTCAAATTGCGTACTGCCACCTCAATATCAAAAAGCAAGTTCTCTTCAGTTGAGACGAACACTTATGGTTGCAGGAATGATTTTGGCAAGGGCCATGTTGTTTGGATTCCTTCTCTTTTAGGTCTAGGATCTAGAATCAGCGGCAGCTACAAAGAACTTAGTTCATTCTTGCGTGACGAACTATCAGACATTGTAACTAAGCTTCCTGTCAGCTTTGAAACTCATCAACCAGGCATGCTCTTAAAACTGATTCGAAATGATAACAGGTATATGACAGTGTTAGTTAACAAATCCGGCTCCGATCAAATCTTAAAGCTAAATATTAACGGACTAGTATACGAGCGGGTTGCTTTCAGTTCTAGTCATCATGGTACTTATATTAATGATGCAATTGCTATAAGTTCCGAGGAAACAATGGTTGTAGAATGGCGAGCGAAGGTTTAACTTTGCGAATGCTTGAAATCGTATATCAGGATGACCATATCATCGCAATCAATAAGCCACATGGATTATTGGTCCACCGTTCATCTATAGCAAACGATGCCAAAGAGTTCGCCTTGCAGCTCCTCAGAGATCAAATAGGTAAGCATGTGAGTCCCGTTCATAGGCTTGATCGTAAAACTGGGGGACTGTTGCTGTTCGCTTTTGAAAAGGATGTAGAGATCGCCTTACAACGACAATTTCAGAATGGCCAAGTCTTAAAAAAGTATCTTGCTGTACTGCGTGGTCATAGCCCTGATCAACAAGATATTGACTATCCTTTGGCCAAAGAGAATGGGACGATTCAAGAGGCTTTCACTTCGTTCGTCACGCTCAAGCAAACAGAGCTGAATATTCCCTTTGGAAAGCATGAAACTTCCAGATACTCTTTAGTTGAAGCCACGCCTACTACAGGAAGGATGCACCAACTGCGTAAGCATTTCGCGCATATTTTTTATCCGATAATTGGAGATAGGAAGCATGGTTGTAATAAACAAAATAAGTTTTTTAAAGAACAATGGGATATGACTACCATGTTATTACATGCTTCGGAGTTAAAATTTAAACATCCTGTAACGGGTGATCATATTGAGTTGACTGCTAACATGGGCGATGAATTTCGAAGGATGTTTAAAGTAATGAGTTGGTAACTTTAAAGCTAATATTCATTTGTTTGTCATAACCTCAATTCATTAACTATATCCAGACTTTCTTATAATAATATTCAGAAGTTGAATATTAATTTTGTTGTAGGCTCTGTAGGTCGATCTTGTAAAACGCTTCTCTTACCTGACAATCCATCGGTCTCAGAATGGGGAGTTTGAGCAAGGGTAAAGTTCGATTTCTAGTTTCTACTAATTTTTAAAGGTATCTGTTTTTAGGCTGCTATTCTTTGCAAAATCACTTTGCAGGGAATAGCAGAAGTTACCAAAACATGATGCTTTTTGCGCAGTGGAATAGTAAGATAGTCACCGGGAACGAGGACATGAACTTCATCTTCGATATGAATGGAGCAAGTGCCTTCTAAGATTAAGAATTTTTCATACTCATGATAATGAACCTCTTGAGGAGCCATGGTTTTAATCCAAGCAATCGCAGTCATACCTTGTGCATCATTACTAATGATTTTTGCATAAACTTCCTCAAAATCATTAGGGAGTTCCATGTCCTTGCGTTTTATCCATGGAAGGTAATCTTCGATGCTCGAATCATTATGTAATATGGGCGGCGCGATACAGGTCTCACCGGTCTTCAAGCGATCAATATAGTCTAAAGTAGCTAGCAAAAAAGGCTTTATTATCGGATCTGGTGTAATTGCATTTGCACTCGCGTATTTCTCCAATGCAACCTCAATACAATCTAATTCTTCACGAATTTCGGGATAAAGGTTTATCAATTCCTCAATGAGTATATTCTCCTGAGATTCAGTTTCACCTAGTACATAAAGTTCCAATAGTCCGGAGGACAGCAACTCTTCTTTTTTCATGCTTTTAACCCTGTCGCTTGCCTAACGTTTAGTTTGGCTTAGAATAAGCGCAAATCTATAGAATTTAATTCACTAAGCAAAATTGATGATAATGCATACATTTGACGCCGAAAGCTGAACCAAATTGTGTAAGCACAGCTTCTGTATCAAATTATTATGCGAAGACTTTTACAGAAACTTTTTTCAGGAACCGTTATCAGGCTGGCTAACAAATACAGTTCCCGACCTGATGCCTTACGTGTTCACGAAGCGCTGACTGCACTTTACAATCGCATTCAACAGCAACCGGGGGTAAGAGGATTGATTCTGGATCTCAAACATACCGATAAAATCATTATTCTTTCAGACCAGCATAAGGGAACCAGAAATAATAGTGATGACTTTAGCTCCTCTGAGCCCAGTTATCTTGCTGCTTTACATTATTACAATGAGCAGGAATACATTTACTGTAATCTCGGAGACAGCGAAGAACTTTGGAAAAATCAGTTGTTCGGTGTTCTTAGTAGTAATACCGCGACATTTGAGGCTGAAAAATGCTTTATTCAACGAAAAGCTTTCATAAAAATCTTTGGGAATCATGATCTCTATTGGGATAATGATCCTTTAGCTTGGTTTCAGCTAAATAGGATATATGGCGAAAACCTGAAGGTTTATGAAGGTGCAATCTTCCGGTTCTCTATTGCCAATACCCCACTGTCAATATTTTTGACTCATGGTCATCAAGGTGATCTCCAAAGTGACGGAAATTGGTTTAGTAAATGGTTTGTATCTAATGTGTGGGCTCCGTTCCAGTCATTTCTTAGTATTAACCCAAATACTCCAGCATACGACAATCAATTAAAATCAGCACACAATTCAATAATGTATTCGTGGACGGCGAAACAATCCAACCTTGCTTTGATTACTGGTCATACGCATCAGCCAGTTTTCAACTCCCTGACACATTTGGAGCGGGTTTATTTAAAGTTAGATGAGGCGAGAATTAATGGAGATAAAACTACAACTCAAGCGCTTGAGGCTGAGCTTCTCGCTGGGAAAGTAAGTGGTGAGAGTAGTCCCAGAATCGATAATTCAAAAAATACTTATTTTAATAGTGGCTGTTGCTGTTATAGTGACGGAGACATTACCGGAATCGAGATTGGAGAAGGTATGATTCGTTTAATAAAGTGGAAAACAAATGAAGGGGATACAAGGCGTATTCTATTAGAAGAGGCATCGTTGGAATTACTTTTAGACAGCAAATTGAACCCTTAAATTGTTCAATTTGCTGTCGCTAATAATACTATTCCGGATATTTGTTTGCGAAGTTAGTGTAACGGCTTTCCATATCTTGTTTGTATCCTTTTGCTTTATCGATCCATTCTGGAGCTTTATCTTTCAAATCGTTAACTATCGACCTCCCGGTTAGTTGATCTTTTTTTGTAATATATTTAATAGCTCCGTATACTGCGGCGCCTATTAAAGCTGTTTTAATTAATCCCATAGTAATTTGTTCTTATATGTGTAGGCAACAGCCCAGCGACTTAAAAGTTTTTCGAGATCTAAATTATAGTGAATAATTGCCTATTTTTAAAGATAACCAAATCAAATTGCACATGAGAGCTTTTTTATTCACCAGCCTTCTTTTACTCTTTAGTGGCGCTATTGGATTAAATGCGCAAAATTCCCCGACAAGCAATTACAAAATGCAATCCCTTATAGTCTCTTCGAACAACCGATTTCTAATTTATGAAGATGGAAAGCCTTTTTTTTATCTTGGAGACACCGCTTGGGAGCTGTTCCATCGACTCACATTCAAGGAAGCTGACACCTATATGGAAAATAGGAAAAGTAAAGGATTCACGGTTTTGCAGTCAGTTGTTTTGGCCGAACTTGATGGAATAGATGAGCCAAACGCTATGGGTCATACTCCAATGCAGGATCATAATCCTTCGAAACTTAATGAAGATTACTTTAAAGATGTTGACGCATTCATTAAGCTGGCAGCGAGTAAAGGTTTATATATCGGTCTTCTACCAACCTGGGGGGATAAAGTCTTTAAAAGTTCATGGGGAAAGGGGCCGGAAATTTTTAATAGTCAAAACATTAAGGCGTACGGCAAATTTCTAGGAAACCGATATAAATATCAAAAGAATATCATTTGGATTCTGGGAGGTGACCGCAATCCCCGGGATAATGAAGATGTTAAAATATGGAATGCTTTAGCAGAAGGAATCGCAGAAGGAGTTGGGGGTTATGACAAGCAGATCATGACTTACCATCCACAACCGAAAGAAAATGGAGGCTCGTCAACATGGTTCCATTCAGAAAAGTGGTTGAGTTTTAACATGATGCAAACTGGTCACTGCATAGATGGTACTAATTATAAAAAAATTACCTATGATTATAACTTGAAGCCCACAAAGCCGGTAATTGACGGTGAGCCCCTTTATGAAGACCATCCCATATGCTTTGACTGGAAAAAGAATGGCTTTTCGGTAGCAGATGATGTTCGTAAACTTGCTTATTGGCAAGTATTTGCGGGTGCATTCGGGCATACCTACGGATGTCATGCAATCTGGCAGTTTTATACAGCTGGCAGGCAACCAGTTAACATGCCTCAGCGGCCTTGGATGGAAGCGATGAATCTTCCGGGAGCTACGCAAATGGGTTACGTGAAAAAACTTATGCTTTCTCAAACGTTCCTGGATAGGATTCCTGATCAATCATTGATTATCGGCGATAATCCAAATACAAATGAATATTGTAGCGCAACAAGAGCGTCGGATGGCCATTATGCCTTCATCTATACACCAACGGGAAAAGATCTAAAAATCAAAACTTCAATACTATCAGGATCTTCCCTTTTCGAAAAGTGGTATAATCCAAGGGAAGGAACCTTCGGTCCCAAATATAAGAAGGTCAAAAATCCCGAAATGATTTTTAGTCCACCCACAAAAGGAGGAAACAATGATTGGGTGCTAGTACTAACCAATAATTAAAGGTGCTAGTCTTCTTTCGCTTCTTTCTGTGGCCTTATTATTAACCTTAATGTAGGGTCATTTGTTACGAAACTCCAAAACCAGTTGAAAGCCAACTTCCCCTTATTTCGGAATCCTGCAATAGGTATAATGTGAATAAACAGCCATACTATCCAAGCAAAAAATCCTTTGAAGAAAGCTCTCGGTAAATCTACTACGGCCTTATACTTAGCTATGATGGCCATACTACCTTTATCATGATAATGGAATGCTTTCAAGGGCGCACCTTTTTGCATTTTTAATAAGTTTCTTGCCAGGAGCTTACCTTGTTGAATCGCTACCTGTGCAAGTTGCGGGTGTCCATTAGGAAATTTTTCATCTGTTAACTGCATAGACTGGTCGCCAATGACAAAGATATTTTCCGAATTCTGAAGTTTATTGAATTGATCAACTAATATTCTCCGTCCACGTCCAACTACTTCCGCTGGTAAACCTGAAACAGCTCTGGCAATAACACCTGTCGCCCAAATCAGCGTAGCACTATTAATTGTTTCACCATTCCCGAAGATCACCTTATCATCTACATAATCCTTCACTGAGGTGCCCAGTAGGATATTAACCCCTAACCGGCTTAAGACTTCATAAGCTTCTTCCTGTGATTTTTTGCTCATTGGGCCAAGTAGCGTGTCGCCAGAATCGATAAGATAAATTCGGCCCTGACCTTTTTTCACTGAAGGATAATCCTTGGATACTATATTGGTACCCATTTCTGCAAGCATTCCAGCTAGCTCCACGCCAGTTGGACCGCCACCAGCGATCACTACATTTCCGAGGCGTTCCTGATCGCGAATATTTGTTGTCCGCACAGCCTCTTCCAGACGCAGCAAAACATGGTTCCTCATGTGCAATGCATCGTCAATAGTTTTCATAGGTAGCGCCTTCTCTTTGACGTTTTCCATGCCAAAATAATTGGTCTCTGTTCCCATGGCTAGTACCAGGTAGTCATATGCTAATGATCCGTTCTCTGTGTCGATCATATTATTGGCAGGATCAACGTTGGTCAGCCCGCCCATATAAAAGGTTAGGTTTTCTTTTCCCTGAAACATTCTTCTAAAAGGGTAACTAATATTTGACGCTTCTATAAATGCTGTAGAAACCTGATAAAGCAGGGGAGGGAAGAAGTGATAATTGTTTTTATCAACTAGTGTTACTTCATATTCATTATGATTAGCTAGTTTTTTGGCCAAATTCAAACCCGCAAAACCACCACCGACGATAACTATTTTCTTAGTAGGAGACATCTTCGTGTAGTAAAATTCCTTCTCTGATTGAATTCATTAGCGGCAGATCGATCTCACAATTGATTGTTTCACAATGTTGATGGTCTTTATCATCTAGTTGTAAAGTACCGAAAAGAACATCCTCCTTGAGTATATCATATCTGTTATTTCCCAACGAATGTATGTCAAAAAAATAACCCTGACCATTTCTATCTACTTCTAATCTAAATTGCTCCATAATATACTGCGTTTGTTAGTTAAATCAACAAAGATTTTCCTTGAATGTTTAAGCTAAAACTTGCGATATGCTTATCTTTATAATATGAAAGCCATTGTCTTAACGCTATTTGTTTTATTCTCTCTTCCAGTATCCGCTCAGAAAGTTTATGCTTCGAAGACAATTAAGATGAGTCAGGGCTTTGGCGTAAATGCTTTCGAATGGGATTTCGAAGCCGCTAAAAATTCTCTTGTTATTGATAAACATCTATTGTCTGCCATGAAGTCGTTTACGGCAATAAGACATTATATGGATTGGGAAAAATTGGAGACAATTGAAGGAAGCTATACTTTTAATCCAACAGGTAGTGGCGGTTGGAACTATGATGCACTTTATGAAAGCTGTAAAAATGAAGGTATAGAAGTACTGGCATGCCTGAAGACAATTCCAAGTTGGATGCAGGCTACCTGGCCTAAAGATCTAAGGGATGCCGAAAATGTTCCTGTGAAGTACGGTAAAAGTTTTTCCGATCCTAATTCCTACATCGAACAGGCAAAGGTGGCCTTTCAATTTGCTGCCCGCTATGGAAGCAATAAAAAGGTTAATACAAGCCTGTTAAGCGTCAATTCAAAACCAAGATGGATAAACGACTCTGTAAATGAAGTTAAAGTCGGTCTCAGCCTCATAAAGTATATAGAGTGCGATAATGAACGCGATAAGTGGTGGAAGGGGCCCAAAGCATTCAGTTCAGGAAAGGACTTTGCTGCAAATCTCTCAGCTTTTTACGATGGAAACCTGAATACAATGGGTGCTGGAGTTGGAGTAAAGAATGCGGATCCAAATATTCAAGTAGTAATGGGAGGCATAGCAAAACCCGACGTTAATTATCTGAAAGAGATGATTGAATGGTGTCGCAAAAATCGTGGTTATCATAAAGACGGCTCAATAAATCTCTGCTGGGACGTCATCAACTACCATTATTACACAGGGGATGATAGTTCGCCAACTGGTGGAGAATACGGGAGGGGTAAAGCACCAGAACTATCAAATGCACAGAGAATCGCTAAAGAGTTTGTTGCTGTTTCTCGGCAATATGCACAGAATATTCCTGTATGGATCTCTGAGACAGGTTATGACGTTAACCAGGGAAGCCCACTAAAAGCAATTCCAATTGGAAACAAATCTGCAGAACTTACCCAAGCTGATTGGATACTTAGAACGATACTTCTTCATTTAAGAAATGGTGTAGATAGGGTATTTCTTTATCAAACATATGATGCTAATGCCGATTTGGTTGGTAAGTTCTCGTCATCAGGATTGTTAAATGCTAACACGACCAGAAAGCCTGCTGCCGACTATCTTGTGCAGGTGAATAAATTAATGGGAAACTATGAATTTGATAAAGTCATAACCAATAGTTCTTCTCCGGTTATCGTTGAAAATTACAAACAAGGCGCTAAGAAAATATATATTTTAACAAAGCCCACAGAAAATGGCAGCGAAATCTCTTATACCATTTCTTTACCCGGACTGAAGCGTGCAATGATCTGCATTCCCCTCTCTGGTTCCGATGTCATGAGCAGTAAAACCGTCTCTTTAACACAAGGAAATCTAACGGTCACCGTATCAGAGACGCCAACTTTTATTTTGCCAATAAAATAAAAGTTGTAAATTGCTATCAACCAAATAAACCAATATGAAGTCTTATTGTCCGATCTCTAAAATGACTGACATTTACCACGCAAATATTTAAATGAATAAAGCTTATATCGTCATTTCTGGCCTTTTTTTATGTTTAGGCTGTAAATCTCCAAATACTAACGATGTGACGTTGCAAACTGAAAGGCCCTTGTTTCAACTGCTAGATTCAACAAAAACCAATATATATTTCAGCAACCGAATTACTGAAAGCTTTGATCATAACGTATTCAACTACCCCGCATACTATAACGGAAGTGGAGTAGCGGTTGGAGATCTTAACGGGGACGGACAGGATGAGGTATATCTTTCAGGAAACATGACGGATAGTAAGTTGTATTTCAATCAGGGGGAAATGCATTTCGTTGATATCACGGAGATTTCTGGAACCGCTGGACGGCGAGGTGGCTGGAGAAATGGTGTGAATATGGTAGACGTTAACGGAGACGGGAAGCTTGATATCTATATATGCTATTCCGGTAATTTTGACCCTGAACTCAGGAGAAACCAACTTTTTATAAACCAAGGGCCAAATCAGGAAGGGATCCCGACTTTTAAGGATGAGGCAGCTGCTTATGGGCTTGATGATCCAGCATATAGCACACAATCTTATTTCTTTGATTTTGATCGTGATGGAGACCTGGATCTGCTGCTGGTAAATGAAAATCCAAAGGTCTTAACAAATCTGGATGACGTCACTATCAAAGAACTCCGTAGTAAACCTGATCCAATGGCAGGTTCGAAATTTTTCAGAAACGACAAAGGACACTTTGTGGACATTACTTTAAAAGCAGGCATCAAAAACTCGGCTTTATCTTACGGTCTGGCTGCAGCAGTATCAGACATCAACAACGACGGTTGGCCTGATATATATTTATCCAATGATTATTCCATTCAGGATTATCTGTATATAAACAATAAGAACGGAACTTTCACTGAACAGCTGCCAAAATATGTAGAACATATTTCTATGAATTCGATGGGAAGTAATATATCAGACATCAATAATGATGGTTTGCCCGATATATACACCCTTGACATGCTTCCTGAAGATAATAAGAGGCAGAAACTTTTACAGGGTTTTGATAACTACGAGTTTTTTGATCTAAATCTTCGAAATGGCCTTTATTATCAGTATATGCGAAACATGCTTCATATTAACAATGGAAATGGGAGCTTCAGTGAAGTGGGGCAGCTATCCGGCATCTCGAATACAGATTGGAGCTGGGCGCCGCTTTTTGCTGATTTCGACAATGATGGATGGAAAGATCTTTTTGTGACAAATGGCTATTTACATGATTTTACGAACATGGATGTGGTAAAATACAATGAGAATTATTTTAAAAATATAGGTGGAGAGGTCGAGCCAAAGCATATTATGGAAATGCTTAGTAAACTACCATCATCAGAGGTCAAAAACTATATCTATAAAAATAACGGCGATTTAACGTTTACAAACAAAGTAGTAAGTTGGGGATTTGACATAAGCTCGAATAGTAGTGGAGCGGCATATTCAGATCTTGATAACGATGGTGACCTTGACTTGATAGTTAATAACTTGAATAAGCCTGCTTTTATCTACCAAAATCAAAGTGACTCAACTAAACACTATCTCAAGGTAAAGTTAAAAGGACTTAAAGGCAACACTGACGGTTTTGGGGCTAAAGTCACTGTCTACTATAGAAACAGCCTTCAGCTTGTAGACCAAATGCCTGCAAAAGGCTATCTTTCCAGTGTTTCCTCCATGCTGCATTTCGGTCTTGGTAAAGAAAAGGCTGTTGATTCAGTCAGGGTTGTTTGGGTTACAGGAAAACAGCAAATTATTAAAAAGGTACAAGCAGATCTAACATTGTATGTAAATGAAGCAGAGGCCACGGGAACATATCAAATACCAAAATCCCCTGTGCCGTTATTCAAAAGCATCAATTCGCCAATAGCCAGTGCTCAGAAACACAATACTATTAATGATTTTAAAAGACAGACTCTACTCGTAAACGCATTATCATTCTCAGGTCCGTGCATGGCAAAAGCTGATATAAATGGGGATGGATTGGAAGATGTTTTTGTTGGCGGAGACGTAAATACTGCAGGTACTATTTTTATTCAGCAAAAAAATGGTCAGTTTAAAAGCAGTACCGTCGGTTTTGAGGCTGACAGGGCAAGTGGGGATGCGGACGCAGTTTTCTTCGATGCAAATCATGATGGTTCTTTAGACCTATATGTGGCAAGTGGAGGTTACAATAACTTTGCTGTTAATGATGCCTTGCTTCAGGACAGACTTTATCTCAACGATGGGAAAGGTAAATTTACTAAAAGCATCAATGCACTCCCACAGATGCGATCTAGCAAAAGCTGCGCCCGTGTTGGAGATTTCAATGGAGACGGCTACCCTGATGTTTTTGTGGGTGGAAGAGTGATACCATCAAGATATCCTGAAGCACCTGAGAGCTACTTGCTAATAAATGACGGTAAAGGTAATTTTAAAGACCAATTGGGAACCATAGCGCCAGACATTAAGTCAATAGGCATGATAACGGATGCAGCCTGGATTGACCTTAATGGAGATAAAAAACTGGACCTGGTAATCATAGGAGAGTGGATGCCTATCAAAGTATTTATAAATAGCAATGCTAAGCTCCAGGATAAAACCACAAAATATTTTGATAAAGAATACGCTGGTTTCTGGAATCGATTAAAAGTAGAGGATATGAACGAAGATGGAAAGCCGGATTTAATTCTAGGGAACCTTGGTCTAAACAGTCAGTGTAAAGTTACCGATAAGGAGCCTGCGGAAATGATTTACAAGGACTTCGATGACAATGGAGCCGTAGATCCAATCATGTGCTTCTATATTATGGGGAAAAGTTATCCATACATTACGCGTGATGAGCTATTGGACCAAATGAGTATTATGCGTCCAAGGTTCCCTGATTACACCAGCTATGGCAATGCAGAACTGAAAGACATATTCACAGTCGAAGAGCTAAAAGGCGCAAAAACATTAAAAGCAAATTATCTGAAGACTGCCTATTTTGAAAGCGGAAATGACGGTAAGTTTCACGAGAAGCCGCTTCCATTACAGGCTCAATTTTCGCCAGTATTCACCATAACACCCGGAGACTTCGACAGAGACGGCCATAAGGATTTGATACTTTGCGGTAACATTAATCAGTCGAGATTGAGATTCGGTAAATACGATGCGAACCATGGTATCTTTTTAAAGGGTAATGGCAAGGGCGGTTTTACTTATGTTACGCAGCAATTGTCAGGACTTAACATTCGTGGCGATGTAAGAAGCGTTATAACATTGAACAACACCGTGTTCTTCGGCCTCAATCAGGATAAGCTAAGAGCGTTTAAATATTAATAGATTTCTTTATAACACCAAAACAGCCAATAACAAACAGTATGAAAATAATATTTACTTTTTTAATTGTCGTTCTAACTTCAGTAAACATTTACGCTCAAGGTTGCGTTGCGATTAGAAGCACCGGAGGTATGTGTAGCCTTACCAGCCATCCAGACAGCGCGGAAATGTCTGAAGGAAGTTGGGTATTCAACATGAATACTCGTTATTTTATGTCCAACAAGCATTATAAGGGGGATGTATATCAAAAGGAGCGCCTAGAAAAGAAAACAGAAGTTATCAATCATCAGTTTGCCTTTGATCTAGCCCTCACTAGAGTCTTCAATAACCGCTGGTCTGCGATGATTGACATTCCAATTATTTCCAATGCCAGATCATCTTTGTATGAGCATGGTTTTAAAGAAAGACATAGTATGCACTCCTTTGGTCTTGGCGATGTTAGATTAGCTGTTTACCGATGGTTGATTGATCCGGCTAGAAGCCAGAACTTCAATGTTCAGCTCGGATTAGGACTGAAACTTCCAACTGGTGATTATAAGTACACCGACTTCTGGCAAAATGTTGGTCCGAATGGAGCTCCTGAACTGCGTTCAGTCGATCAATCTATCCAGCTTGGAGATGGTGGCACGGGATTAACCGCTGAACTGAATACATATTTTAACCCTGTACATAATGTTGGCCTATATGGTAATTTTTACTATTTAAGTAACCCACGTGAGCAGAACGGAGTCAGGTCATATAGAGAGCTTATTTCGGCCTCATTAATTGAGGATTATTACATGAGTGTTCCTGATCAGTATATGGCAAGAATAGGTGCTAATTACGCTGCTTCTAATACAGTAATTGGTTCGGTCGGGGCTAGAATCGAAGGAATACCAGTTTATGATATCATAGGTGGTAGTGGGGATTTTCGTAGACCTGGATACGTGGTGTCAGTTGAACCTGGATTAAACTACCAAGCCAACAAAGTAAACTTGTATGTAAGTGTACCCGTTGCATTATATAGAAACAGAACTCAGAGCGTCACAGACAAATTAAGATCAGGAAAGACAGGAGTATTTGCACAAGGCGATGCAGCATTTGCTGACTACTCGATTAACTTCGGTATCTCTTTTAGATTATAATTTAGCTAAATTAGATGCTCATTCCAATTTATGAGGCATTTAATCCTACCTATCTTATTTTTTGCAGCGCTTATCCAAGTTGATGCACAACAAACACAAAAACCAGTCCTCCATGGGAAAAACTGGATGGCTATTACAGGTAAACCACTTGCGGCAACTGCCGGATCAATGGTTTTTCAGCAAGGAGGCAATGCTGTTGACGCGGCTTGTGCAATGTTAGCCGCCACCTGCACCATGTGGGACACACTGAGTTGGGGTGGAGAAACGCAAGTTTTAATTTATAACCCGAAGACTAAAAAAGTAACAGCCATCAATGCAATGGGGTTCGCTCCAACTGGCGCCACTGTTAAGTTTTTTAAAGACAAGGGCTACAACTTCCCACCTGAGTATGGCCCACTTGCCGCTACAACACCAGGAACACCAGGTGGATTGATCTACATGTTGATTAATTACGGCACGATGAGTTTGGAAAAAGTTCTTGCCCCAGGGATGGAAATGGCTGCTGGATATCCGATTGAAGCCCAATCGGCTAATACAATGGAAAGACAGAAGTCACTTATCAAACAATGGCCATATAGCAAAAATGTTTTTCTAACCCATTTAGGAGAAAAGCGCGAGGCGCCGGAAGCAGGGGAGTTGTTTGTGCAGAAGGACCTCTTAAATACCTTAAGCAAGATGGTGGACGCGGAGAGGAAGGCCCTAAAGCAGGGTAAATCACGTAAGGACGCATTGATGGCTGCTTATGACCGGTTTTATAAAGGGGATATTGCCGAAGAATTTGTGAGAGGATGTCAGGAACAAGGTGGACTGATTACGATGAAAGATCTAGCAATTTGGAAGCCTATAGAGGAATCAGCGCTTAGCATAAACTATAAAGGCGTTGATGTTTACAAAATGCAGCAATGGACACAAGGACCGGTAATGCTTCAAGCCTTAAATATCTTAGAGAACTTTGACTTGAAATCCATGGGCTACAACAGTTCAAAATACATTCATACGGTCTATCAGGCAATGAATCTTGCATTTGCAGACCGTGACTTCTATTATGGTGATCCATATGTGCAACCCAACGAACCAATCAAAGGTTTATTGAGTAAAGAATATGCAAAAGATAGGGCGAAATTAATCCAGAACGTTAAAAATGATACCTCAATAGGACCTGGAGATCCGTATCCTTATGAAGGCAAGACAAATCCATATATCAATCTATTAAAGGGCAGAGGTTTTGAAATGGATACTAGCAAACGCAATTTCGCACCTAAACACGATCTTGGTAATAATTCGACAAAAGAAGAATACCAAGACAGATTATGGCGTGGTACAACATCTATCGAAGCCGCCGATAAAGAGGGGTGGGTAGTGTCCATAACTCCCAGTGGCGGTTGGCTTCCTGCATGTATTGCTGGGAAAACAGGTGTTGGGATGAGTCAGCGAATGCAGAGTTTCGTACTCGACTCAACCTTAAACCCATATAATGTAGTTGCACCTGGAAAACGGCCAAGAGTTACCTTATCGCCGTCACTCGCATTAAAAGACGGCAGACCTTATCTTGCATCCGCAGTTCAGGGAGGCGATACCCAAGATCAAAATTTACTCCAATTCTTTTTAAATATGACAGAGTTTGGTATGAATGTTCAACAAGCAACAGAGGCAGCTAATTTTAATACGAATCAATTATGGCTATCACTTGGTGGAACCAAGACCGAAGATAGAATGCCTAAACCCGGTCAGATTCTTTTGAACGACAACACAAAGGATTCTGTAAAGGAAGAGTTGAAAAAAATGGGATATATCCTTAGCTTTGACGATAGAACAAGTGGTCCAATTAACGCCATTTACTTCGACTGGAAACACAATACGCTTTGGGGCGGTTCAAGCAATCATGGCGAAGATTATGGAATCGGCTGGTAAGATTCATCATTAAATAAAATCAAGGTATGAGAAAGTCAATTTTTATAGTTAGTTCTTTAATAGCTGGAACACTTTATAGCTGTTCTCAAGGTACCGAGAAAAAAGCCGAAACAGGGGCTACGAAACTCGATTCTGCTAATATGCAATGCTATATTGCAGCTGATGGCGTAGACTCTGCAAGTTTAAAATTAATAACAGACAAGAATGGTAAAATTACTGGTTCATTACTAATTAACTATTTGGAAAAGGGCGATAGCCACGGCGAATTACTAGGTAAATTTAATGGGGATACGCTTTTTGTGGACTACTCCTTTCAGATTGGCTCGATCAACAAGACCTTTTACAAGAACCCTCTATCTTTTTTAAAAAAGGACGGTAAATTGTTTATGGGTGTTGGGCAGATTGAAACTTTTCTGGGAAAATCATCGTTTGTAGATAATAAAAAAATCAATTTTGAACGAGGAAGATTTATATTCTCATCCACTGAATGTAAATAATCCTTCACCTAAAAATACTAGCTTTTTTTTGAGGTAGTTAGAATGATTACGCCAACTACCAGAATAATGCCACCCACATATGGAGGCCAGTTAACGCTCTTTTCTCTATCTGCAGTAATTTGAATTGGCCCGGCATCAACTACTTTTTCTTTTTGTGTGTAGGTAAATCCTGTCCATATCAGCATTATTATACCGAGGACGATCATTACCAGTGCTATAGTTCTGTTCATGTTAAATTATTAGTATAAGTAGAAAACAAGAGAGATAGCTAAATGTTTAAACATGAAATTATTACCTTCAATTGATTCCATAAAAAAAAGCATCCCTTTTGAGGATGCTTTATTAATTTATAAAATAAGTTTAATTAACTGATCTTAACATTAATAGCGTTTAAGCCTTTTTTACCTTGCTCAACGTCGTAGCTAACTGAATCATTCTCACGAATACTATCGATTAGACCTGATGTGTGTACAAAGATTTCAGCATCACCATTAGCTGGTACGATAAACCCAAAACCTTTTGTCTCATTGAAAAATTTTACTGTTCCTTGTTGCATTGTATTGTAAATTAAATATTCACAAATATATATTAATTTATTGGAACTGACTAATTTATTTTAAATAATAATATAAAAGATAGAAACACCATCTGCTTAATACTTGTAAAGGCTTGTAATCGCTAAGGATTGACTTATCAATATATTAATGGCTATCACTTTTGATTTGCCAAATAGGTCGTGAGAATGCTTTTCAAATAAAGCTCAGGTTTAGGCATGGTGATTATAGTACCTGGTTCCTTGTCTTGTGATTGTTTAATATAATTAGCTTTAATCTTCCCCCAATCTTTAGAATACAATTGAATGAACGTTTCTACAAACTGTTTATCGCTGTATTTTTTTGGGAGTTTGCTCAAAACATCCTCAATCTTTTGCTCTTTATTATGTAATACTGCCATGGTGCTCAATTTGCTTTTCGTGTCAAAAATACAAATATTGTTGGCCATATGTTAAGGGAATATTTTTTAATAATTATTATCTTAAATCCCTAATAAATCAAACCAGCTTCGGAAATCTCATCCGATTCATAAACGTAAATGCCCTTCAACTCAGTATGCGATAGATTGTCCATCGCTTTAGCAACCGTATTGGCCTCAATACTTCTGTATTTCTTTAAGCCTCCAATCAACAGCGGATTCACTAATTTACTAAGACCCTGCATTAATCCTTCTGCAAAACGGTGTTCTTTCCTATCCCCAGTTAGGAGAGATGGCCTATAAATTACTAGGCTATAAAGTCCTACCGCCTTAATGTCCGCTTCCGTTTCCCCCTTCATTTTAGTATAGAAATTTAAAGAGTTCTTGTTAGCGCCTAGAGATGATATCAGGTGAAACTGATTAACACCATTTGCAACGGCAACTTCTGCAAGCTTCAATGGATAATCGTGATCAATTTTTCTGTAAATGTTTAAATCAGGAGTTTTCCTTTTTGTAGATCCCAGGGCACAAAAAATGGCATCCCCAGTAATTTGATGGGCGTAATCATCCAGCTTATCAAAATCGACAGCAATCTGATTAAACTTCGGATGACTGTTATTTAGGGGAGTCCTCACCATGGCTAGAACCTCTGAGTATTCTGAATCATTTAATAAGATAGCCAATAGGGCAGAACCGATAAGTCCTGATGCGCCCACTATGATTGCTTTTTTACTCATAATTGATTATATTGTTTCCCCAGATTTATTTAAACAGATGTCATTTAAACAATTCTGAACGACATCTGTTTACCGTTTACCAAAATATATAAGACATGCAAAACAAACAAGACGTTCACTGGATAGACAGTGAAAATATTAACATGGAGGAGTACTACATAGTAGAATACTGGGCAAACAAATTTGATGTTAAACCAGAAGTTCTAAAACAGGCTGTGAAAGCAATCGGATCTAAGGTTGACGGAGTCAGAAAGTACCTTAAAAAGTAGTTTCAAGTACTATTTCGCTCTGAACTAAACAGCATCTTACAAAATCTAGACACAACAAATTGAAATATATCCTATTAACTCTGTAGAGTTTAATATCTTTGTGGGGTGATTTAAATCGCCAACTACTATGAGAAAAATATTTCTAACGATGTGCTTTTTAACCGCGGCAACCCTTTGTACTGTCGCACAAACAAATCTTAAAACTGGAAGATGGACTGCCGCTTTAAGTCGTGAGGATGGACATAACATTCCAATTCAAATACTTGTGGAATCTCAAAATGGGAAACAAGCCATTTACATTATAAATGGTTCTGAGAAACTAAAAGCAGAGGGCCTCGAAATCGAAGGGGATTCACTAATTATTAGGATGCCTGTATTTGAATCTTACATCAAAGCCGAACTATCAAATAACAATAAGTTAAATGGAAAATGGGTAAAGGGCGGTTCTGATAAGGATTTAGTGGTTCCGTTCGAAGCCCATGCTATTGAAAGTGCTGAAAAAGCAGCTACAAATTTTGGTACACAGAAATCTACAAGCACCAACCTCACCGGGAAGTGGAAAATTGAATTAACAAAATCCGACCAAACCAAGCGGCCAGCAATTGGCAATCTGACTCAAAAAGGAAACTTATTATCAGGTTCTGTTCTTACTCCAACTGGCGATTACCGTTACATGGCTGGAGTAGTTGAAGGAGATTCGTTTACGCTATCTACATTTGATGGTATTCATGCGTTATTATTTGAGGGAAAGATCACTGATGGGAAGTTAACTGGTAACTTTTACAGTAGCCTATCCCCATCAGAAAGCTGGATTGCAATAAGAGACGAAATGGTTACTTTGACGGCGCCAGTTACTACAGTTAAAGAAGGGAGTAATGGTAAGCTTGCGTTTACTTACCTGGATCTTGATGGGAAGAAAGTCTCACTGCAAAGCGATCGATATAAAAACAAAGTTGTCATTATTCAATTAATGGGTTCATGGTGCCCGAATTGCATGGATGAAATGGCCTTTTTAAGTAATTACTACAGCAAGAATAAGGGCCGAGGAGTGGAAGTCATCGCCTTGGCTTACGAGTTGACGACAGATGTAGAAAGGTCTCGCAAAAGCCTTCAAAAATTTCAAAAGCAATTCAAGGTCGAATATCCAATTCTGAATACAGGCGTTAAAGTCGGTGATATCGATAGAACACAAAAAACCTTACCACAGCTTACTGAAATAAAAGTATTTCCTACTACAATTATCCTCGATAAGGATGGGGTTATACAGGAAATAAATACCTCTTTCTACGGCCCAGGTACCGGGGAGTATTATACAGCTTACAAGAACAAATTTGAAAAAATGGTGAACAGTTTATTGGATGGAAAATAATTGGAAAGAGTTAAATTATTTTTGACGTGATGGGTTACCTTTTTTACTAACTGGTATTAACCCATGAAACTTTGTCAAATCATAAAAACAAAACAATATGAAAAATCTATTTAAATTCGGCTTTTTAGCTTTAGCAATTTCTTTATCTGTTGCTGCTTGTTCATCTGAGAAAACTTCTGATACAACTGATTCAACAATGACTGATTCAACAATGACTGACACAAGTATGTCAAAGATGGATACAATGATGACTGATTCTACAATGGCTGATACAACAAAAATGTAATCTAGCTTCTGCTAGTTAATTAAACGCCTTTTCTTCTTATAGAACAGGCGTTTTTTATTTCCACTAATTTTAGCCAAATGAATGAATCAGAACCTGGTTCCGAGATCATTTAAAAACACTGATGACTGCCAGGATTTTGGAGATGTAAAAGGATTTGTAAGGGGTTACACGCTAATCATCTAGTCCCTTACCTGCTAGTATTTTTGGAACAAACTTTTCGATCCTTGTTATTCTTGTTTTGGGTTGCTTGGCAGCTGAGAAATAGAGTAAGTATCCTTTTTGACGACCAGGCGTTAGTTCCCCGAAAGCGGTTTCTAAACTTACATCTTCATCCAGCTTAATTTGAAATTCTTGCGGGAAGGCCATCTCAGAGGTAGTTTTAAAGCTTACTTTCAAACCTGACTTTTCAATTTGAACCGCCTCATAGATATAAGATTTAATGGTAGCTTCCATCTCTAAAATCTGAGACAGATCGCCGAATCGGATTTGGCGTGCTCCTTGTACATTCGCTGTTTGCTGGATTAAAATATTTTTTGAATCATTTAATAGGGCTCCTTTAAAAAACAAAAGCGCGCAATAGTCTTTAAACGCGTGTATCAGAACGATGTTGCTCGTTCCAAAAGAGTAGCATGGTTTTCCCCATTTCATTTCTTCTGCAAGGTTGCAGTCAAGAACAATTTTCCTTAGTGCAGTCATTTCCTTTCCCCACTTTTTGGATTTGTTTAAAAAGACTTCAGCATTGTATTCCATTTTTCGAAGATAAGAACTAAAGATAGCTAAAGAACAGCTAACACCTATCATGGATTATATCGATATGGGAATTTACTAGGGTTATTATCTCACAATGTGGACGCTGCGTGATGAATTCTAAAGCGGAAAAAGAAGGAAGAGTCATCTAGCCTGTGTAACCAGAATGCGGGGATAAATGGAAGCTTGTAGGCTTGCATTAATTCAGTTCCGCAACTGCAATATCCGATTACGCAAAGCTACTCTTACACCTTCCAGTGGAATATTTAGTGTTGCGGCTGCCTCAGACTCAGAAAGACCTTTAGAGTAAATCAAATCCAGAACTTCTGGTAACTCTGTTTTATCTTCATCTTTCTTATTAACTGGCGATTTTTTGGTCTTTAAATGCTTCATGGCCGTGTTTCTGGCCACGATCGATAAGCTGGTAAATAGCAATGTGTAGTCTTTGCAGCCCGAATCGAATTGGTGCCAAATAGTAGAAAAAGTATCCTCTAATACCTCTGCTGCAGCTTTAGGATCGGGGATTATACCTGAGATAATTCCAAACAAGGCCGATGAATGTAAAGTGTAAACCGCTCTGAAGGTTTCTTTATCTTTTGCTCGAAGGCCGTTTATTAGGTTCATAGGTCATTCGGTGATATGAAATTATTCTTTAGGCTACCGGGGGAAGTATGTGCTGACATTCATATTTATGCATTCATTAACCTACATGCAAAACTCAAGCCGAGTTCTGAGTTATTTACATTCCCACTTATTTTATTCTCAGTAATTCTCAATTCTTAAACAAAATTGATTCAATGATGTTCAGTTCAAAAAAAGGAACGTTATGAAAATCAAAAAATTGTTGAAATCAGCAACACTCCATAGGCCATCAGGAACCGGACCAGTAGTATTTGCATTAATTGCAGGACTGGCAATAGGTGCGTCATTGGGCGTGTTATTAGCGCCTGATAATGGAGGAGACCTACGTAAAAAAATGTTAGAAGGCGCAAAAAAGCTCGCAGGTTTCGAAGAAGAAGTTGAGGAGATAGAAGAACCTGACGCTTCTCAGCCGATCGCTAAAAAGCTAAAATCAGATATCAAATCGCTGATTCATGAAGCACATGTTTCTGCAACCACAGCTTCAACAGCTGAATAAGATTACTTTCGATGCTATTTCTTGTTAGGGTCAACTAAGGCTAAAAGAATGCTGGGAAGGGTTTTGTAAGCATAAAGGTACCCATTATGCTTACAAACCTCTTGTTAGCCCTTACTGAGCTTCTTCTAAGCAACGTCTATTTAGGCATTGTTTTTTATCATTTTCTGGATAGAAAATGTCCGATATCCATACAAACGCCGGACATTCGCGGACATTCGCGGACATTTCAGTTGAGAATTAGTTAATTGAGCCTTTGAGCCGTACCTTTGAATTACCGATAGCAATTGCCAATAACAATCTAGCTAAAGGTTGAAAAAGCTGATCACTATCGTCGTCGACTCCAGCATAACTAGTCTCGGTCGTGAAGAATCAGTAAAAAATTTAAATAATGGGAAAGTATAAAAATGGTATCAATGGTGCATTTTCTGGAAAGATAGGAAATATAGTAGGAGCAAGTTCACATGGAGTGGATTACATTAGAAGTGTGCCCGACTTCAGGATCGATAAGCCCACACCGGCACAGCAAAAACATCGAGCTAAATTTGGAATAGTCAGTTCTTGGTTTAAACCTTTAAAGTCTGTGATTGAAATTGGTTTGCAACACAAAAAAGATGCTAAAACATCGATGAATTTCGCAATTAGTTTGAACTTTAATCGTGCTGTAGTCGTTGAGGGACAGGATCCTACAATAGATTTTCCGAAGGTGATCTTAAGTATTGGCGAATTGTTCATTTCAGTTGTGAGCGAATTCACAAGCACTATTAAACAGAGAGTGCTTGTTGAATGGATTGATGCAAATGCCTCTTTATTAAATAACCCGGATGATAAGGCAACCTTCGTGATTTATAACGAGCAGAAAAAGAAGTACTTAACATTTTCAGAAATTGCTGTAAGAGCGGATAAGCAGGTAATACTACAATTTCCAGCCTCCTTTTCCGGCAGTCGTATACACTGCTGGATGCAATACGTTAGTGTCAAAGGCGACCAAGTTAGCTCAACGGTCTATGTTGGTGAAATAGAAGTATTGTAACTCCTTATTTTTTGATAGAACGAAATACGCCTGTAGACCAAAGCGCGCCTAGTATCAATATAGGTTGAAAAAATAACCTGATCAAACGCGCCTTATCAGAGTTTAGTCCGAAGGCATCAGTATGATTCAAATACTGGGCAATGTTTCCTGGAAAGATTAGAATGTAAAATATGGCCAATGCAATTCCTATTTTTGCCCTTTGATCTTTCCAGAACAGCATTGCTAGCCCTAATGAGATCTCCACGATTCCAGATAACAAAACCACCAGGTCTTTATCAAGGGGGATCCAGTTTGGTACCTGCGCCTGGAATTCCGATCTGTTCAAAGTGAGATGACCAATCCCTGCGAAGATCATAAATAGACCAAGTATTATTCTGATCACTTTTTGGAATGTAGTAGTTTCAGTAGCAGCCATTTTGGGTTATATGCATCTAAGATAGAGATTTATGATTTAAAACACTTTTTTGTACTTTGCGGGTTACTTATATAACAATATGGCTTCAGGTTTTTTCGCGATTTTAGATGATATAGCTGCTCTAATGGATGATGTAGCGGTAACGGCAAAACTGGCGACCAGGAAAACTGCCGGAATCCTGGCTGATGACCTTGCTGTGAACGCAGAGAAAGCTACCGGTTTTTTGTCTTCACGTGAGCTGCCGGTTCTTTTCGCAATTACCAAAGGCTCATTGATTAATAAGCTAATCATCGTCCCGATCGCCCTGTTGCTCAACGTATTTTTTCCAATTGCCATTAAATTCATCTTGATTCTCGGCGGATTTTACCTTGCTTTTGAGGGAGTAGAGAAAATCGTCGAGTACTTATTTCATCGTCAAAAAAAAGGGCATGAAGTCGTGGCTGAGATTGAGGAAGATCCCTTAGAAGCTGAGAAAGTAAAGGTGAAGTCAGCAGTTGTTACCGACTTCATACTTTCTGTGGAAATTGTGATCATCGCCTTGGGAACCGTCCTTGATGAACTCATAACTATTCAAATCATCACGGTGTCTGTCGTTGCGATACTTGCAACTATTGGTGTTTACGGTATTGTGGCGCTGATCGTAAGGATGGATGATGCTGGCTATAAGCTGATCAAAAGTTCCAATGACAAAGGGTTTTTAGGAGGCTTAGGTCAGTTGTTGGTGAAGTCATTGCCATTGATCATCAGGATATTAAGCGTGGGTGGTACGATTGCGCTGATCTTGGTTTCGGGTGGCATTTTTGTCCATAACATAAATTACTTCCATCATTTTTTACCAAATATTCCATCAATCGTTAAAGAGTTTGGCTTAGGTTTAGTTGCGGGTTTAATAGCTGTTGGACTTTTTACTCTGGGGCAAAAGATTTTTTCAAAGAAAGCAGCGCATTAAGCATTACACGTCATCTAATTTTAAAGGGACCATAAAGATCCGCATCGTCTAAAAAGGCCGGATAGCAGAACTGAATGTTTGCAAACAAGTAGAACAGTATGCAAATCAAGGTTGATGAATTTTCCCACCAATGAATATCAATTATTGCTACAACCTTACTCGATGCTTTCATTATATTAAAATTAGTGTTTAATAGCCACATGCGATTAACATTCCAATTCTAGTAAGAACAGCTTAATAACCTAATACCCTACCAAAATGAAAAGGTTATTTGCATTTTAGTAGGGTAGACTGGTAAAAAACTTTTAACAATTAGCCTTTTAACATTTTCAATAATTCTCGTGCCGCCTCTGCAGATGAACCAGGGTTCTGTCCCGTAATCAATAAGCCGTCTTTGAGTACATATGATCCCCAATCGGCTCCTTTACTGTACTTTCCACCCAGCTTTTTTAATTCATCTTCTACCAAGAATGGAACGACATTAGTTAGCTTGACAGCTTCTTCTTCAGTATTCGAGAAACCGGTTACTTCTTTACCTTCCACCAGCGGTGTACCATCAGCTTTTTTAGTTTTGATCAACACACCCGGAGCATGACAAACAAGGGCCAATGGTTTTTTGTCGTTGTAGAATGTTTCAATTAGTTTGATAGAATCAGCATCATTGGCTAAGTCCCATAGCGGTCCGTGGCCACCCGGATAGAATACAGCATCATAATTAGCGGCATTCAGTTCACTCAACTTGTGCGTGTGTGCTAATTTATTTTTAAGTTCTTCATCTTTGTCGAAACGATGAGTAGCGTCTGTTTGAAAATCAGGCTGTTCACTTTTAGGATCTATCGGAGGTTGTCCGCCTTTTGGTGATGCCAAGTCAGTTTCCACTCCTGCATCCGCCAGCACATAATAGGGAGCTGCGAATTCTTCTATCCAAAAACCTGTTTTTTCGCCGGTGTTACCCAGTTCACTGTGTGATGTCAATACGATTAATACTTTCATTGTTACCTATTTTAATTAAATTTTTACGATCATTTTTCCTTCGTTCTTACCGCTAAACAAATCGATAAACGTTTGAGATGTGTCTTTAAAGCCTTCGACAATGGTTTCAGCATAAGTTAATTTACCTGCCTTGTACCAAGCTAACAGCTGGGCTATAGCTTCAGGAAACTCCTTCGCATGATCAGATACGATGAAGCCCTGCATTAGCACACTGTTTTTCACTAGTATCGGCTGCAAACGCGGGCCTTTAGCTTCTGCTGTGTTGTTGTAAAGAGATATAGCGCCGCAAACTGGTACACGGGCATATTTATTCAGATGTCTCATTACTGCATCGGAAATCTCGCCGCCAACGTTATCAAAGTAGATATCTACTCCATTTGGACAGCTTTTGCCGATTGCATCAGCCATATTGGTAGTTGTTTTGTAGTTAATGGCATCATCGAAGCCAAACTTTGATTTTAGTAGCGCAACTTTTTCGTCGGTGCCAGCTATTCCAACTACGTGGCAGCCCATAATCTTACCAATTTGGCCAACAATACTACCTACGGCACCAGCAGCCCCAGATACGACAATAGTTTCACCTTCTTTCGGTTTCCCGATTTGGGTCAGGCCTATTTGGGCTGTCAAGCCTGTCATTCCCAAAAGTCCAAGGTAGGCGCTTAAGGGCGCAGCATTAGGATCAACCTTTGAAAGCCCTTTCCCGTTCGATAGCTGGTTTTCTTTCCATGGTAGTTGGCCTGCTACGAAATCACCGGCCTCGAAATCAGGATGATGAGATGTGGTAACTTTGGCAATTATCAAGGACTGTATAGGCTTGTTTAACTCAAAAGAAGGTACATAAGATTTTACATCACTCATCCTGCCTCTCAGGTAAGGATCTACCGAAATGTATAAGGTCTGCAAAAGCACTTCTCCATCCGCGGGTTCTGGTATGTTTTCTTCAATGATTTTAAAGTCGGTTAGTTGGGGGAGACCCACTGGTCTGTTATTTAATAAAATTACTTTGTTCATGACTTAATTTTTAAACTTTCTTTCTTGGCTTATAAATGTTTTCTTCCAGGTCGGTTGCTCTTTAAACACAGAGTTGTGGCAAAGGTTTCCCTTACCCTGGGTAGTCAAGTTATTATAACAAACAGGAGACAAAGCCAACCCATAGCTGGGAAAATTCCATATCAATGCGTAACAACGGTGATTTTACTTTAATATATAGATGTTTATCTTCGAAAACATTAGTCAAAATGTTACACTAAATCCTAAATAGAGAGCATTCTAGAAATTTACAGTACTCGTTGATATCTATTCTTAAAATCCAATATCGAAGAGGCATACCGCTTCTGCTGTAGCCTGGGATAACTAAATCAGAAAATATATGTTACTTATAGTTATTATTATAATCTAAAAAGCCGAACGTGGCATCTTGCTTGCAATCGACTGTACAACTGAAGGTTTTATTCACCATATTCCAATCTTAGAGCGACAGACTGTCATTTATTTAGATCTTCATTCACATTTTTTAAAAATTACCTATAATGAAAAAAACATTTACCTCTAATGGGGTTAACAATTCTGTGCGCCAACCTCAGCGCTATCTTAAACTGCTTACAATCATCATTTCTTCAATGGTGGTTCTTACTTCATTCGTGATCGGATGTAAGAAAGACGATTTTAAAGGTGAAGTATTTGGCGATTGTCCGGTGGTCGTCTCTACAGATCCCATGGACAAAGCTGTAGACGTAGTACTTAACAAGCTGATTTCCATAACGTTTAACACGGATATGGACGCTACTACGATAAATAGTACTACGCTTATCATAAAGCAGGGAGCAAATCTAATTTCCGGTAAAGTAGAGAGTACTGACAATCCAAAAACGTTTACATTTAAACCTGATGTGGCTTTATTGCCGTTTATCGTTTATAATGGAACTGTTACTACGGGTGCGAAAGATCTTTTCCACACTGCCATGGTAGCAGATTATTTATGGAGTTTTACTACGATTCCAAATGTCACGTTAAGTGTTCTCCCAGTTTTGGGTGGTACAACTACAGGTGCTGGATCGTTTGCTCAAGGATCTACAACCACAGTAACCGCAGCGCCTAACACAGGTTTTACCTTCACAAGTTGGACAGAAAACGGAACAGTAGTCTCTACGAGTTCTAGCTATCAATTTACAATGGCTGGTAACAGGGCATTAGTTGCCAACTTTACTGCGATACCTGCAGGGAGTGTTGCAGTTTTACTATCTTCAAATCCAACTGCGGGTGGTACCAATAGTGGGTCAGGTGCTTACGCAATCGGTTCAACAGTTACCATTGCGTCAGTAGCTAATGCAGGTTTTACGTTTGTAAGTTGGACAGAAAATGGTACAATCGTTTCACCCAGTTCAAGTTATTCGTTTGTGATTGCGAGCAACAGAAATTTTGTTGCCAACTATAAGGCAGTTCCGTCATCGCAATTTGCTGTAGTCTTAACTTCAAATCCAACTGCAGGTGGAACTACAGATGGAGAGGGCTCTTATGCTTCAGGTACTTCGGTAACCATCACAGCTGCCCAGAACACAGGCTATACTTTTGCGAATTGGACTGATAAAATTAGCGGAGTAGTTGTCTCGACAAGTCCTAAATATTTATTTGCACTGACTACAAATAGAAGTTTCGTTGCGAATTTTGTGATCAATACCTACTTGTTAAATGTAACGGCGGTTAATGGCGTTGTGGTAAAAAATCCAAATCAACCGACTTATAATCATGGTACTCAAGTTTTGCTTACAGCAACCGCGAATCCTGGTTATGTATTTAGTTCTTGGTCTGGAAATGCTTCAGGATCTGCTAATCCACTTACTGTCATTATGAATGATGATAAGAATATAACAGCTAATTTTACGCTGATTCCGCCACCATCTATACTAGGTAGTGCAGCTTTATTTGGAGCCTTCGGAGGTAACAAAGGTATAACCAATGATGGATTATTTACGGTTATCAATAATGGCAGCATTGGTACGACGGCGGCTTCATCCTTAATCACCGGATTTCATGATGGAACAACAAATGATGTCTATACGGAAACCCCTCTTAATAAAGGTAATGTAACCGGAAGAATCTATACTGCTCCACCAGCTCCTGGAGATGCAACTTCATTTGCTATTGCTCAGCAGGCATTACTCGACGCTAGGAAAGCCTATGATGCAATTTCACCCGCTTCGAAACCAGGAGGAATTGATCCAGGTGCAGGAGAGCTAGGTGGGTTAACGTTGGCACCTGGTGTTTACAAATCTGCCAGTGGTACGTTTAAAATTACCAATGGTACGCTTACACTTGATGCTAAAGGTGATCCGAACGCAGAGTGGGTCTTCCAAACAGCCGCGAGTCTTACCGTAGGTATTGCTGGTCCGGCAGGTGCTAGAAGTGTAGTCATTATCAATGGTGGTTTTGCCAAGAATGTGTACTGGTATGTAGGAAGCGCAGCTACGATAAACGGAGCTGGAGGTGGAGTAATGACTGGTACAATCATTTCTACTGCTGGCGTAACTTTCTCTACTGTTGGAAATGTTGTTCAAACAGTTCTAAACGGAAGAGCACTTTCATTAGTGGCATCGGTAACTATGGTTAACACAACTATTAATGTGCCTCAATAAGCTAATCATCTAAATTGAATTATTTTAAAAAGAAAAATTTAACCATGAATAATATCATAAAAACACTTATCAGCTTCGGCTTGATGATGCTGCTCATACAAGTTAATACCAAGGCACAAACAGTGCAACCAAAGTGGTGGTTCGGTGTATCGGGTGCAGCGAATGCAAATTTCTACGATGGTACTACACAGCGATTAAACGATAATTTGATTGTACCAACGGCTTTTCACAAAGGGAAAGGAATACGTCCATTTGGTTCAGTTTTAATGGAGTATCGTCCTAACCAAACCTGGGGAGGGGCTTTAAACATCGGCTATGATGGGCGTGGAGGAAAATTTGATGACAAAGTAGCTCCATGTAATTGTCCTACTACTTTGAACACAAATTTAAGTTACCTAACGGTAGAGCCAACCTTGCGTTTAAACCCATGGCAAAGTGCCTTTTATATCTTTGCCGGGCCAAGATTCGGTGTGAATTTAAAAAAGAATTTTTCGCATACCCAATTAAAACAGCCAAATACAGATGCCGAGTTTAGTGAGGTACGTAAATATCTATTCTCTGGCCAGGTTGGAGTGGGATATGATATTCCAATGTCATCTGAAAGCAGCACCACAAAGTTTGTAATTTCGCCCTTTGTTTCTTTCCATCCATATTTTGGACAAGACGTAAGAAACATTGAAAGTTGGTCTAATACTACAATAAGGGCAGGTATTGCTCTTAAATTTGGAAGTGGTAAAAAAGTAGTAGAGGTTGTAGCTCCTCCAGTAGTCCCCGTGGATGTAAGTTTCAGTGTTCAAGCCCCGGGTCCACTTTTATCAAAGCGTGTGGTTAGTGAAACATTACCGTTGCTAAATTATGTTTTCTTTGATCAAGGTTCAAGCCAAATTCCTAACCGCTATACCAGTTTATCAACTTCGCAGGCTGATGGATTTAAAGAAGTACAATTACAAGAGGAAGAAACATCAAATAGTAACGGTCGTTCTGCCAGACAATTAAACGTTTATTATAATGTCCTTAATATATTGGGAGATCGTATGCGTGCAGACCAAAGCATTCAAATTACTTTAAGTGGTGCCTCACTAGCTGGACCAAATGAAGGAAAAGCGTTTGCAACTTCAATTAAAGATTATTTGGTAAATATTTTTGGAATAAGTGAAAATAGGATTGCAACCAATGGTCGTACCAAACCTATACATCCATCAGAGCAGCCAGGTGGCAAGAAAGAGCTCAATTTACTTAGACAAGGTGATCGTAGGGTCGATATCCAAAGCTCATCTAATACCCTTATGATGGAAGTTGGGGGCGGCATGATGATGCCAGTAAAAATCAATGCTACTCAATCAGATTCAATGGCAGATCAAGTAGTATTCAAAGTAGATAAGGCAAGTGAAATATTAACATCATACACTATTGATTTAACTGATCAAAGCGGTATGACTAAACAGTACGGGCCATTTACTAGAGGTCAAGAGCGTATTTCTGGTAAAACCATTTTAGGAAGCGATAAAGTTGGCGACTATAAAGTGGTGATGGTTGGAACAGCAAAAGATGGTTCAACAATTAGAAAGGAAAGTACGCTTCATTTAGCAATTCAAGATGAGAAAGTTGAAAATGGTTTACGTTACAGTGTGTTGTTTAATTTTAACGAATCCAATTCTATAGCAGCTTATGATCAATTTCTGAGAAATATTGTTAGCCCTTTAATTATGGATGGGTCAACAGTTATTATTCACGGTCATACTGATATTATTGGATCTGAAGCGTATAACTTTAAGTTATCTCAAAATAGGGCAGAACATGCGAAGCAAATTATTGCCGATGCGTTGGCAAGTAGTGGAAAAGGCAATGTCAAGTTTGAGGCTTATGGCTTCGGAGAAGCATTGGATAAAGCTCCTTTTGATAACAATAGACCAGAAGAACGTTTCTATAATAGAACTGTAATTATAGATATTAATCCCGGAAAGTAATATCTATTTCCATTTGTAAAAAAAAGGGTGTCGACTTGCGTTGGCGCCCTTTTTTGCATTGCATCGTGTTCCCAAAAGATGCATCAGCAGCCAGATTGCTTTAGGCAGATTGAACAATTGTTGTTAAGAAAAAAGAACACATCTACTCTATTTTGGCCAATCCCAGGTGCTCAAGTCATCGCTCCAGGCTATACCGATAGATGCGTTTTTATCAAAATCTCCTTCCTCTTCCGTTTTAGGGCCTGAAGCGTGGAAAAACATTACATATTTTCCAAAGCGCTTATTCTTCTTAAGGTTAATTACCGTTCCTGCGGTAATTCTGCCTTTTGCCCAAGACCAGTTGTTTTGTCCGAGGGTAATCAACGGCCCCCAGTCTTGCCAAGTTTTTAAATCTTTGGACTTCTTGATCCCAATGCCGTTTTTAAGAGAATGAATCAAAACATATTCCTTATTCTCGTAAAGTACACAAGCATTTTCTCCGGATTCTGTGTAGCCAAAGAAGTTCCATTTCCGTAAATCATAACTGTAGGACATGCTTACGCCATTTTGCTTATAAAAGCACCACCATTTGCCAGGTTCGCTTTCATCTTCCAATAAATATGGATCAATCATTCTTCCCATGTCATTAAAGGAAACTATGGGACCTTTAACTTTCATGATTTCTGGAGTACTCCAATGTTCTAAATCTTTGCTGCGGATTAAATATATGCGGGCATCTCCAGTTCCAAACCGAGGCATTTCACCTACCTTATAATTGGGGCGAGGGTAGGTTTGTAAACATAAAACCCATTCATTATTAAACCTTACGACGTTCCCTGGACTTGAAAAATCCAAAGTCATATCTCGTGGCGTAATGATTTTAAGAGCTGACCAGTTTTTCAAGTCTTTGGATTTACGCATGGCGGTGTAAGAGTATACATGACCTTCTTCGGTACGTATCAAGGTGAAAAACAGATACATCGTATTGTTGTGGTATAAAACTGCCGGGTCACGGAAAGCTGTTTTCTCATCACCCTTAAAAATAATAGGAGATTTGAGGTTTTTTAAGATTGTTCTTTGAGGATAACAAAGTGTACAGCCCAATAATAACAGTATAAAAAACAGATACTTTAAAGGTTTATTCATGTGAAAACTTAATAGGTAATGCAATTTGAAGATTTATTGGCTAATATCCAATTCGAATCGGATTGGTCGCATTGTCAACATGCCGTCTGTATCACTAATATAGCTTCGATGTTGATTTTATTATTCATCTTAATTTGCAATAGCCTACAAAGTCTGTTTATCGTTCCGCATTTTTCCATACTTTTAAGTGAAAATACTTCTAAAATATAATGGCAGAAGAAGGATACGAGGAGATGCATTTTCAATTTTAAAGTGACGTCACCGAAGAAGAAAAGGTCGAGACTATGTTGGCTATAGAAAGATATTTGCCCTTATTTTGGTAACCAGACACTTTTATATCGTGACTGGTGGTATGTTTTTGATCCTCGAATCTGGGATCTATCTCGAAAATAGGTTTGCGATTTACAAGTTTTTTCCCTAGATTCGTAGAAGACAGGGTAACTTGTCTACACAAGACACCAAATGATTATTGTATGAACCGGAGGCTTATTTACTTAATGCTGGCGTTGCTAATTATTGTATACATTATACAGTCATGTAATAATTCACCTACTCCGCAAAATGCAGAAGAAGAATTACCTGATAGCATCAGCTATAATTACCATGTAAGGCCAATCCTTTCCGATAAATGTTTTACCTGCCACGGACCGGATGCCAATAAAAGGGAAGCGGGATTAAGATTAGATCTTCCTGAGGAAGCCTTTAAAGCATTAAAGGATAATCCATCCGCCCATGCGCTAGTCCCTTTCAAACCTTCGACATCTGAGGTTTTTCTTAGGATCTCATCGAAAGATTCTGCGGTAATGATGCCTCCAAAATCTTCAAACCTAAAATTAACCACTTACGAGATCACTTTGCTTGAAAAGTGGATTAAGCAAGGCGCCAAATATGAAAAGCACTGGGCTTTTGTACCTCCTGTTTCACCGCCAATACCAAAGGTTCTCAAGGCTAACTGGGCAAAAAACGAGATCGATTATTTCATTCTTAAAAAGCTGGAGCAGAAACATCTGGAGCCTAATAAAGAGGCAGATAAAGAAAGATTATTAAAACGATTAAGCTTTGATCTAACGGGACTGCCTCCAACTATCCCGATGATGGATCAGTTCCTGGCAGATAACAGCAGCAAAGCATATGATAAAATAATTGACCAATTACTGCAAAGCCCTGCATACGGTGAAAAAATGACCCTTCATTGGTTAGATATTGCTCGCTTTGCTGATTCTCATGGTTATCAGGACGATAATTACCGTTCTCAATGGCCTTGGCGCGATTGGGTAATTCATGCCTTTAATGAGAATATGCACTATGATCAGTTTATAAGCTGGCAACTTGCCGGTGATCTTATGCCAAATTCCACTAAAGAACAATTACTGGCAACTGGTTTCAATCGGAACCATAAGATTACAGAAGAGGGTGGCGTTGTTGATGAAGAATACAGGGTTGAATATGTAACCGATCGTACCAATACATTTGGAAAGGCCATTATTGGTGTAACATTAGAGTGCGCTCATTGTCACGATCATAAATACGACCCTTTTTCTCAAAAAGAATATTACCAGGTGTTTGCCTTTTTCAACAACGTAAAAGAAGTAGGAATTGAAGGCGTTGTTGGAGGTCCGGAAACATATGCCAAGAAGCCACTGATGGTGATCAGCAATGATGACGTGAAAAACATCCTAAGCTTTGTAAATAAGCAGGATACTAGCAGGTTAATTGTTTCAGTTATGGGTGATCAGGATACCCTGAGAAAAACATATGTACTTAATAGGGGTGGTTATGATGCCCATGGTGAAGAAGTCACAGCAGGTACTCCTAAAGCACTGTTAAGTTTTAGTGACAAATATCCTAAGAATAGACTTGGACTAAGCCAGTGGCTTTTTGATAAACAAAATCCGCTTACTGCAAGGGTTTTTGTTAACCAGATCTGGCAGGAGATATTTGGTAGAGGAATAGTAAAAACCTCTGGTGATTTTGGAATGCAGGGCGAACTGCCAAGCCATCCTGATTTGCTGGATTGGCTTGCGGTTGATTTTATGAAGCACAACTGGGATATAAAACGCCTAATGAAACAAATTGTTAGTTCTGCCACCTATCGTCAGTCAGCCGTTGTTACCCCAGAAATGCTCAAGGCTGATCCAGATAACGTATTTATGGCTAGATCTTCCCGATATCGTGTGCCTGCAGAGATCGTTAAAGATGTGGTGCTGGCCAGCAGTGGTTTACTCGATAGAACCATAGGTGGGCCCAGTGTTAAGGCATATCAACCAGCGGGTTTATGGGAAGGTGCAACATCTGGCCGTGGTCAGCTTGCTACTTACATTCAGGATCATGGCACAAGTCTCTACCGCAGGGGAATGTACAATTTTATCAAACGCACAGTACCGCCACCTAATATGGGAATATTTGATGCAAGCAACAGAGATCAGTGTGAGGTTAGAAGAAACAAGACCAACACGCCGCTTCAGGCATTGGTGATGCTTAATGATCCTACAGTTTTGGAGGCTTCTCGTGTACTTGCAGGAAATTTATTAGAAGAAAAGGGAACAACTGATGCCATGCTTTCTAAAGCTTTTCGACTGATTGTTTGTCGCACGCCAAGCGATAAGGAAAAGCAAGTACTTAATGCCTATTATGCAGATCAGCTAAAAGTATATTCAAAAAATCAGCAGGATGCCGCTAAGGTGATTGCCGTTGGCGAATATCCTATGAATGAAATGGTGAACAAAATAAATTTGGCTGCCATGATGGAGGTCGTTACGGCTATATATAACCTGGAAGAAACCATTACAAGATCTTAACTATGGAGAAGGATTTTTTAGAACACGGGTTAAACTTTAATAGGAGGCGCTTTTTATCAAAGTTAAGTCTTGGCCTTGGTAGCGTAGCGCTCGGCTCATTGCTGATTCCTGATTTGTTTACAGCGGCAATGGATGAGGCCGGCTTGCCGCCTGGAATACCTGATTTTGCACCCAAAGCCAAGCGCGTTATTTACCTTTTCCAAAACGGCGCACCCTCACAACTGGAGAGCTTTGATTATAAGCCAAAGCTAAGAGAAATGATGGGACAGGAGCTACCGGCATCTGTAAGAGCCGGTCAGCGATTAACTGGTATGACAGCCAATCAGGCATCGTTTCCATTGGTCGGGTCATTTTACGATTTTAAACAATATGGACAGTCAAGAGCATTTATAAGTGACCTCTTTCCGCATACCGCAAAAGTAGTAGATGACATTTGCATCATCCGTTCTATGCACACTGAGGCAATTAATCATGATCCCGCATTAACATTCTTTCAAACAGGAGCACAACAGGGCAACAGGCCAAGTATGGGCGCATGGTTAAGCTACGGTCTTGGTAGCGAGAATAAAAATTTACCGGCCTTTACGGTGTTGTTATCTCGCGGTAAAGGTAACGGTCAGGGTGTTTATTCCAAACTATGGACCAACGGATTTCTAGATTCCACGCATCAGGGTGTACAGTTCAGTGCTGGTGAGGATCCCGTATTGTATCTTAAAGATCCCGATGGGCTAAACCGTTTTGAACGCAGGAAGATGCTAGATAAGCTAGCAGAAATGAACTCGATATCGTACAAGGAGTTTGGTGATCCTGAAATAAACGCCAAAGTACAGCAGTATGAAATGGCTTACAGAATGCAGACAGCTGTTCCGGAAATTACAGACGTTTCCAAAGAACCGGATGATATTATAAAAATGTACGGGTCAGACTGCCTTGTGCCTGGAACTTTTTCCGCAAACTGTCTTCTAGCCCGTAAACTCAGTGAAAACGGTGTCCGTTTTGTTCAACTCTATCACCAGGGCTGGGATCAGCACGGTAATTTACCTAATGAAATGGCCGGACAAGCTAAAGATGTTGATCAGGCCTCGGCTGCATTGATAACCGACTTAAAGCAGAGGGGGTTATTAGACGAAACTTTAGTTATCTGGGGAGGAGAGTTTGGAAGAACCAATTATAGTCAGGGAGCCATGACTAAAGAAAATTATGGACGTGATCATCATCCCCGTTGTTTCAGTATTTGGATGGCCGGGGGGGGGATTAAACCCGGAGTATATGGTGAAACCGATGAATTCGGTTACAATATAATCAAAGATCCTGTACATGTACACGATTTTCAGGCTACTGTATTACACCAGTTGGGGTTAAACCACGAAAAACTGATTTTTAAACATTTAGGACGCCGATATAGATTAACTGATGTATCTGGAAAAGTAATAAAGGACATTATTGCATAATATGGAAAGAAGAACTTTTATCAAAAGCGCTACTGTTGTTTCGGCAAGCTTTTTTATTGCTAAAGACATGCTGGCAAAGCCGAAAGGACCAGTCTACGGGCACAATAAAATGCAATACAGTATGGATACTAAATGGGGCCAGTTGAATCCCTCTGTTAATCCTGTAAATGATTGTCATGAAATGGTTCAGGATGGCAAAGGGCGCATTATTTTACTTACCAATGAAACCAAAAATAATGTCTTAATTTATAATAAATCAGGTAAGCTACTCGAATCCTGGGGGCATGATTTTCCGGGTGGACATGGACTCACGCTATCCAAAGAAAATGGCAAAGAATACCTTTTTATAACAGATACCAATCGCCATCAGGTTTATAAAACTACACTGGATGGAAAGGTGATCATGACCATCGATTGTCCGATGGAAACTGGTCTTTATAAAAAAATAGAGGAGTTTGTGCCTACAGAAACTGCAGTTGCAGAAGATGGTAGCTTCTTTATTGCTGATGGGTATGGGCAACAACACATATTTCATTATAGCGCAGATGGTAAACTGATCAGTCATTTCGGCGGGCGGGGTGAAGAAACCAAAAACCTTGATAACGCTCATGGTGTGTGTATTGATAAACGTAAAAAAAAGCCAACTTTATTGGTTACAGACCGTACACGTAATTGCTTCAAAAGGTTTGATATGCAGGGTAACCTTTTGGAGGTGATTGCATTGCCCGGTGCCTGCGTTTGCAGGCCTGTAATCCATAAAGATCATCTATATGCAGCCGTATTGCGCTCGCCAGACCTAAATAAGGAAAATACCGGCTTTGTAACTATTCTCGACAAAAATAACAAAGTCGTGTCTAACCTAGGAGGTACTGCGCCTGTATATAAAAATAATATTTTGCAACCTATGGCGCAGGCCGATAAAATCTTCGCTAACCCACATGACGTTTGCATAGATGATGACGAGAACATATATGTAGCGCAGTGGGCCTCAGGCAAAGTCTATCCATATAAATTTACTCGCGTATAGCATTCTATGAGATTGACCCTTAAAGGTTTTGCAGAAAATCTGTTAGTGGCTGCTGATGTGTTTATCGTTTTCCTGCTAATAGCTGGAAGCAGCATTATTGTTCCGGTGTGGCTAATGCCGATCGGTAGGATGCACCCTTTGTTACTCCATTTTCCAATCGTACTTCTGATGCTGGCTATGGTACTGGAGTATTTTAGATTCAAGTCCGTTTATACCCAAGAACCCCTCTATCAAAGCTTCGCATCGGGCCTTATGCTTACTTCCGTAGTGTTTTCTGCTATAACGGTAATCATGGGATTATTCTTGTCAAAAGAACCGGCATACGGAGGCTCTTTGCTTAACTGGCACAAATGGACTGGAGTTAGCGTGGTATTTCTCGGCTCATTGATCTATTGGTGTCGGAATGCTTTGTGGTATAAGGCTTCGGCAGCAAAAACCGGGGCGGTGTTGTTAACATTGGTGTTGATTATAACGGGCCATTATGGAGCCACACTAACACATGGAGATAATTTTGTACTTGAACCGATAAGTAAACCAAAAGCGATCCCTAAAGTCCCTATCGAACAAGCAAGGGTGTTTGAGGATGTAATTCTGCCTATCTTTTCACAAAAATGTCTTAGCTGTCACAACCTTGAAAAAGCTAAAGGCGGATTGGTGCTATCAGATGCACAATCTGTTGTAAAGGGAGGTAAAACCGGGCCACTATATGTGCCTGGTAATGCCCAGATGAGCCTGTTATTACAGCGCATTCATCTGCCAATGGATGAAAAGAAACACATGCCTCCTAAAAATGAGGCGCAGCTGACTAACGATGAAATGGCCATCCTTAAATTTTGGGTACAACAAAATGCAGAGTTGAAGAAGAAGGTGCTGGAACTTGCAGATACTGATTCTTTAAGGATTCTGGCAGCAATATATCTTACGCCTGTTGAAACGATTATAGATGAGGAAGAAGATTATGATTTCAGTGCTGCAAATGAAGAGGATGTTAAGAAGTTAAATAACAATTATCGTTCGGTATCGCCTTTGGCCAAAAACTCTCCTGCTTTATCGGTCACTATTTTTAATAAGGGAAGCTTTAAGTTAAGTGTGCTTAAAGAGCTGGAGCCTATTCGTAAGCAAATCATTTCTTTGAATTTGAGTGGTATGCCTGTGTCTGATGAATACTTAAAGCAAATCAGTGAGTTTATAAACTTGAGAAAGCTCAATCTTAACTTCACGAAGGTAAAGGGCGGCGGACTAAAATACCTTAAGAAGCTAGCATCTCTGCGTGCTTTGTCGCTTTCAGGTACCGATGTAACCTTCAAATTTGTTAATGAGTATACAGCTAAGAGCACTATCAAACGCCTAATTTTATGGGAAACAAAGCTAAGTCCGGCAGAAATTAAACAATTGCAAAAGCAATATAAGAAGATCCTCATAGTTGGTGGTTTTGATGGCACAGGTCAATTTTCTTCTAAATTAAATCCACCAAAGCTTAATGTAGAATCCAGTCTATTTAAACAAGCTTTTAATTTGGAGTTGAAGCATGTTATTAAAGGAGTGGAGATTAGGTATACTTTAGATGGTTCCGATCCTGATAGTTTAAAAGCAATGCTTTATAAAAATCCTATCCCGGTGAGCACCAATATTGTACTCAAAATGCGGAGTTATAAGAAAGGCTGGATCAGTAGTGATATGATTGAGTTTCCGCTGTATAAAAGTAGCTATAAACCAGATAGCATCAGCAATGTGCTGCTTCCGGAAGAGAACCTCAACGGAGGAAGAGCACCTGCATTAATAGACGGTCAATTTGGTACTGTAAACATTTTTCAGGGCCGCTGGGCAGGGTACATCAAAAATAATATGGAAACCCTAATGCTCTTTAAGCAACCCGTTTTGGTAGAATCAGTAGGCCTAAATGCCATCCGCCATTTGGAGAATAGCGCCTTATTGCCGCAGGTTGTAGAAGTGTGGGGTGGGAAGGATTCAAAACACCTGAAACTGTTGGGAACCAATCATCCCACAGCAGCAAAGAAGGGAGATCAACCATTGTTAGTAACTATGGAGATACAGTTTAAGCCGCAGTTGTTGTCTTGCATTAAGCTGGTAGCAAAAACTATAAAGAAATTGCCTGAGTGGCATCCTGGTAAAGGAAAGCCTCCAGTGTTGTTTGTAGATGAGATACTAATCAATTGAGGCTTTTTACTATGCTACTTGAATATTTAGTCTAGTATCGTCCACGCTGCTATTGGTCTTACAATCATAAAATTTACGATTCACAACTCAAGGATCCGGAAAATTTCAATCTATTACCGGGTTTTGGGCATGAGCTACCCGAAATCTAACCTGTATTAGGCTAAATAATAGATAACAAACAAAATCTAAAATTGGAAACCCTTGTTCCACTAGATTGTTTATCTGGTATGTTCAAACTTCAAAAGTGGCAAACCGGCCTGGCTATTGGACTAGCCACTAAAGCTATCGCCGTTAACTTTTTATCCTGTGTGTCGATTCCAAATGGGGAGAGAGAGGTTAGTCCGTTTCAAAAAGATCGCTATTTTGGAAAATAGTATGAAATTGCGCGGATGGATTTGCCTGTGGATATTTTTTAGAAAAAAAAGTGTTCCTGCCGATGTTCAATAAGTTATACTGACGTTTGCAAGGCAACGTTATCGCACCAAGGGAGTATTTTTAGTTAATGCAGTCGAAAATTTAAAATGGTAAAAAAACGTACGAAAATGTTAATTATAAACTTAAAAGAATAAAACAAATGAGAAATCATTATTACAACGCTGACGATCTGCCCAAGTTTGGTAATATCGCCGAATACCAAAAGGAGATGGCTGACAAATTTTTCTCTTATTATGGAGATGTATTTAAAGACAGTTATTTAACCGCGAAGGAAAAGTCATTAATTGCGCTTGCTGTTGCTCATGCTGTCCAGTGTCCGTATTGTATCGATGCTTACAGCAGCGACGCTTATGAAAAGGGTTATAGTGAACAGCAGATGATGGAAGCTGTCCATGTTGCCGCTGCAATCAAAGGTGGCGCAGTTTTGGTGCATGGTGTACAGATGATGAATAAGGTAAAAGAGATCGGAATGTAAGATATGAAGTCACTGAAGGTCTTAAATCACCATTTAGCAGATTCCCATAATCAGCTGGCAATATTGGAGGATGAGGGAATGCATAAGCATGCTTCATTTAAAGATAAACTGGCAACTACGGGTAATTTCCCTTTGCAAGCTAATGGAGTAGAAATATTTCAAGTAAATGTGGGCAAAATGTGTAACCAGGTTTGTAAGCACTGTCATGTTGATGCAGGTCCAGATCGAAAAGAGATCATGACTAAAGAAACTATGCAATTGTGTTTAAATGTATTGGAGAATTCTACTATTGAAACAATTGACCTTACTGGTGGCGCGCCGGAGATGAGCCCAAACTTCCGTTGGTTTGTTGCCGAGATCAAAAGATTAGATAAACACATCATTGTTCGGTGTAATCTGACGATTTTATTGGCAAATAAAAAATATCATAATCTTCCTGAATTTTTCAAGGAACACAACGTCCAGGTCGTATCATCGTTGCCAAGCGTTACTAAAAACCGTACTGACAGGCAACGCGGCGATGGAGTTTTTGAAGACTCTATTAAAGCATTACAAATGCTAAATGCAGTAGGATATGGCGTACCTGACAGTGGATTACAACTTAATTTGGTCTATAACCCTGCAGGTGCATTTTTACCTCCATCGCAGTACGCATTGGAAAAGGAATACAAAGAGGAACTCTTTAAAACGTTTGGTATTCGTTTCAATAACTTGTATGCAATAACAAATATGCCAATCAGCCGCTATCTTGATTATTTACTGTCGACCGGCAATTACGATAAATATATGGAAAAGCTCATCACAGCCTTCAATCCCGCTGCCGTTCAAAATGTGATGTGCCGAAATACCATTTCCGTAAGTTGGGATGGATTTCTTTACGATTGTGATTTTAACCAGATGCTCGAACTTCCCGTAAGTACAATCGAATCAAGACACCTTAAAGATTTCGATCTAGATTTACTGAATAATAGAAATATTATGCTTAAACAACATTGCTACGGATGCACTGCTGGGGCAGGCTCAAGTTGTGGTGGTGTAGTGGCTGACTAACTATTGGTTTAGAGAAACCTAAGCGGGTATTGGTGGTTGCTGATGTATTTAAAAATTAAATAGGTAAAATGAAACACTCACTACTAATTTTTGTTAAAAATGCAGTTAAAGGAAAGGTGAAAACAAGACTAGCAGCTACTTTAGGTGATCATGAGGCGTTAGCTATTTATCAGCGTTTATTAGTCTACACTGAAAAGTGTGCACATTCCCTTTTGGCTAAAACAATTGTCTTTTATTCAGATTACCTCGAAGTTAAGGATACATGGAATGATTCCATTTATAAAAAGCAAATTCAGACTGGAAACGATTTAGGTGAAAGAATGAAAAACGCATTTGAATATGCCTTTGAAAACGGAAGCGAGCGGGTTGTCATTATAGGATCTGACTGTTTTGAAATAACTTCCGAAATTATTGAAAGTGCATTTCTCCAACTCGAGCATTTCGATGTTGTTATCGGTCCGGCGTTAGATGGAGGATACTACTTATTGGCGCTAAAAGCTCCTTGCGAAAATCTTTTTCAAAATATTGAGTGGAGCACAGATATGGTGTTAAGCCAAACCATGCATGTATGCCAAAAATTGGGATTAAAAACAACAACGCTTCAAGAATTATCAGACATTGATAATGAGAGCGATTTAATAAGAATGGGCGATCAATAACTCAATAATAAGCGAATGATCAGCATAATTATACCAGTATTTAACGAAGACGATGTAATCGCAAAAAATATCCTAAATACGATAGCTGCATGTGGAGGTGAGTTTGTGGAAATTATTGTGGTTGATGGGGGAAGTACTGATGGAACTGTTGATGCTGCCCTACAGGTAGGGGCGATTGTTGTAACAAGCGAAAAGGGCAGAGCCAGGCAAATGAACTATGGAGCATCAGTTGCTAATGGGGAGATATTGTATTTTCTGCATGCAGATAGCATACCTCCTTCGCATTTTCACGTTTCTATCTTGAATTCCTTTAATAGAGGAAGGCTGAGCGGATGTTTCAGGTTGGCTTTCGATTGTAATCACTGGTTTTTAAAAGCAAATAGTTGGTTTACCCGCTTTGATGTGAACGCAGTTCGGTTTGGTGACCAAAGTCTTTTCGTTTCAAAGGATGTATTTAATAAATGTGGTAGATTTCGAGAGGATCTGATGATAATGGAAGATCAAGAGATCATACATCGTATAAAAAGATACGGAAGATTTGAAGTGATGAATGATTTTGTTGTAACATCTGCAAGAAAATATCTCGAAAATGGGGTCTATCGCATGCAGGGTATCTTTTTTCTTATCTGGGCACTTTATTATTTCGGGTATCCGCAGCAACATTTATTAAGAGTATACAAACAGCTGATTCGCAAACATAAATTGGGGTAAAACAAAATAGGTGGGCTTTAATCTATATAAAATGGTAAAATACGAATATGACATGATAGCGATCGGTGCTGGCTCAGGCGGGTTAAGTGTTGGGCTGTTTTTAAACCAAGCTGGCTTCAAAGTGCTAATGGTTTCCAAATCAGATCATGACATTGGTGGCGACTGCCTAAATGAGGGTTGTGTGCCAAGTAAGTCCCTGATACATGTTGCAAAACTTGTGAGGAATGCCCGGAAAGCTTCACAATTTGGTGTCCAGGTAAGTGGTAAAATAGATATTAAAAAAGTAATTAATTATATCCGCTCAAAGCAATCGTTTATTAGAAAGCATGAAAATGCCCAGTGGTTGCGAGATCAAGGAATAACAGTGGCTTTGGGAAATGCCTCTTTCACTGGAAAGCATGAGATTTCGGTCAGTGGAAAACTATATTCGGGTAGGAATATAGTTATTGCAACGGGTTCGAAACCCCGTAAACTTAGTGTTGAAGGCGTAGAAAAGGTAAGTTACTTTGATAATGAAAGTATCTTCCATCTCGACACATTACCCGAGAAAATATTATGTATAGGCGCTGGTCCTATCGGGCTGGAGATGGCGCAAGCCTTATCTAGCCTCGGAAGTAAAGTGACTGTGGTACATCATGGGGCGGCAATTCTGGAACAGGATGATCTTATCGTTACCGCCATTTTATTGGAACAGTTGGAGAAACAGGGTATAATATTTTTATTAGAGACACAAATTGAGCGTTTTACGTCGGCTAACGAAGCCCTGATCAAAACAAAAACAAATCAAACAGAACTTATCCAGTTCGATGCAGTTTTTGTAGCGATTGGTCGTGAACTGTCATTGGCTTCACTTAATTTGGAACAAGCAGGGATAGTGGTCGAAAATAATCGAATTAAAATCGATCGTTATTTAAAAACCACCAATAAGAATGTCATGGTTTGTGGAGATGTTGCTGGCGATCTCCAGTTTTCACATGCAGCAGAGTTTCATGCCCGACTAGTCCTAAATAATCTTTTTTCTCCCTTTAAGAAAGATCTAAATAATAAATACATGTCTTGGGTTACCTTCACCAATCCAGAACTAGCTACATTCGGTTTAAGAGAAAAACAACTAATAAAACAGGGTATCGACTATCGCAGATTGGAGAAAGATTTTGAGAAAGATGATAGGGCAGTAGTTGACGATTACAAGTATGGGAAATTAGTTTTATTTGTGAGCAAGAGGGGACTGTTTAAAAAACAAAAGTTGCTGGGAGGAACTATGATTGCACCAAATGCAGGGGAGCTCATACAAGAACTAGTCCTGGCCAATGCCTCAAACCTTTCAGTGAAAGTAATATTCAACAAAATCTATGCGTACCCTGTTGCAACGCGAATTAATCAAAGCCTAATTACCGACCTCATGACAGAGGGATTGACCCCAATAATAAAAGTCCTGTTGCGGAAAGCTTATCAAATTTTTAGCTAATGGAATGGTTGCAAACTTTCAATGAATGGTTTTATATGAAGTTTATTCAGGTTCAGCTAAGGCTAAAGCCAAAACAAAGCAAAAATAACTGATATGGGATTGATTAATAAGATATTTGATAAAAAAGCAGCTCCGTTGCTGATTGCCATTTATGTTTTACTGTTTGTTGCTGAGCGGAGAAGGAAACTTAGGAAACCTACTGAGCCTTTGACCAAAAGAATAGTAATCAATTCAATTGTAGCTGTGCCAGCTTTCGGTTTGCTTCGTTTCGTTTTTCTTCCTGCGATGGTAAAACTGACATTAAAAAACAAAACTTACGGTGTAGGTTATCTATTGCCGTTACCGTCATTTCTTCGTCTGATCTGCACATTCCTAATTCTTGACTACGGAAATTATCTTTGGCATGTGCTTAACCATAGAGTACCGTTGCTATGGCGTTTTCATGTAGTACACCATACCGATCTTGACCTTGATACCACTACCGCACTTCGCTTTCATTTTGGAGAAATGATCGGTTCCGTCTTTTTTAGAGGATTGTTTGTTTTGCTCTCTGGTGCAACAGCAAAAGAGGTGTTGGCTTATGAATTAGTCTTTGAAGCTGCGACCCAATTCCATCATAGCAACATGAAACTTCCTGCGGTCACGGAAACTTACCTTAATAAGCTTATCGTTACGCCAAGAATGCATGGTATACACCATTCGATTAATAAGGATGAAACGGATAGTAATTACTCCGTAATCTTTTCCTTTTGGGACAGGATGCATCAGACATTTAAAATTAACCCTTATCAAAACCACATCATTATTGGTGTACCTGAATACCGTGATGCTAAACAAATGACTGCTAGGTATTTATTGACGATGCCATTCAAAAAGTTATAGTCAGTAAAAATTAGATTATTACACCGTATCAACATGGTCTGTAAACTTCGAATAGAACCAAAACACGACATAGAGGAGACCAACAAGATCGCTCTACAGGAAATTAAACGTTTGGGTACCAGATGTAATAGGGATTCTGCCGGCGGTAGGTTTGATCCTGAAATTTCAGGAAATGAAATGAATTTTTACGATGTTCATCTGTTTGTGTGCTGTAATTGACACAAATGCACAATTAACGGATAGTTACAGATTCAGTTGGCTCGAAAATGGCTTGAGGATTAATTATGATCCCATTATTGCGACATAGGGAACACTTGTTAATAAAACCTTTTGCACTATACTTTTTTTGCAAATTAAGGACTCAGAGAGAGCTAGAAGCATATTTTGAGGGCAAAGATTCCCTAATATGGCAATGGAATTTTGTAGATCTAAATGATCACTAACTTTTACTTTTTAACCGAAGTAAATTATTTAGCTAATTTGGAGGAAGACAAATAGTAAAGGTGGTACCTCTGTCAAGCTCACTTTCCAATGATAGCGTACCGTTTAGCGCTTCGACGTGGCTTTTAACAAGGAATAACCCTAAACCCTTTCCTTCGGCCTTAGTTTCAAATCTTTTGTAGGGCTTAAAAATTTCATCTTTATGTTTTTCAAGGTCGATACCAATTCCATTATCCGCTACTTGTATAATTAAGCCTTCTTCGGTATTTTGGGCACTTATTATTACATGAGGAACGTGGGCCGATCTATATTTAATTGCATTTGAGATGAGGTTGAAAAAAATACTATATAAATATGCCTTACTTGAATGGTAGACGATCAAATCACCCGAATATCGAATCTTCACACCTGAATGTTCAATGGCTTTTGCAAGGTCTATTTGGATGTTTTCTATTAATTCTCGAAAGTTTACAGGTTCTTGTATTAAAGCAGCAGATCCATCCGTTGCGGATAAGACTTTGCCTAGGTCCTTGATCACGCCATCCAAGCTAGTGACAGCGATCTTTAAGTTTTTTGCGCAATGCTCAAAAGTCTCGGGGTCATCTTTACCCATAAGGAGCAGGTCAGTTATGCCCATAATATTCGCAACCGGAGAACGCAGATTGTGAGAAATTACGTATCCGAATTGCTGGAGCTCCTTGTTTCTTTTAAAAAGCTCATCTGCGAATAATTTTAATTCTTCGTCTGCATTTTTTTGTTGCGATACATCCCGCGCCACAGTTATCCAATGAGTAAACCATCCGGTCTCGTCGGCGATTGGGGTTACGGAAAAATTAATCCAGAACTCTTCGCCACTTTTTTTATAATTAATGGTTGTAACCTCGCAGGATTGCCAATTCCGAATGGTCTCGCTCAGCCGCTTTAACTCTTTTTTATCTGACTTTGGCCCTTGTAAGATTCGTGGTGTTTTTCCGATAAATTCCTCGGCTGTGTAACCGGTCATTCTCGTGAAAGCTTGGTTTACGTAAACAATACGCGGTCCCGGTTCATCAAAAGGCTCTGCTTCTGTAATCAAAATGGCATCATTCGTATTGACAACTACAGATTCCAGCAATTTTAACCACTGCTCTTCTTGTTGGTGTTTCGTAATATCATGCATTGCACCGACCATCCTTGTCGCTATACCATTACTATCTCTAATGACAAACCCCCGATCTACAACGTATGCATATGTTCCATCGGATTTCAGATACCTGTACTCGTCCTTCCAATTTGTATCAGTTCCGCCGATAACAGAATAAATTCCGTCAATTGTTTTAGTCTTATCTTCCGGGTGAAGAAAATCTGCCCATGACCGTATAGGGGAGTACGAGTCAGACGAGTCGTGACCAAAAATCTTTTCAAAGCCCTCTCCCCAATATAAGGTGTTTTTTTCTAAATCCCAATCCCATATAGCATCTGAAGTAGCTTGACTTACAAGGGAATACCTTTGGTTGCTCTCTTCCAGCGACAATGATAATAGTTTTTGAGCGGTGATATCCTGTACCGTCCCATGGAAAATAGCTGCATTCCAAGATTCATTTTTTATCACTTTACCTATTTCGTGAACCCACTTAACCAATCCATCAGGGAGTATAATGCGATATTTTAAGTCGATATCCTGCATCGCTTTCATTGAAGTTTTTTGCGCCGAAACAAATTGCTGTCTGTCTTCAGGATGTATCGTTTGCAGGAAGGATTCGTTATTTAAAACAAAGGAATCCCTTGATAAACCCCATATTTTGTATAATTCATCTGACCAATATCGGTTATCTCCATTAACATATGTTTGCCAATAACCTAATTTGGCAATCCCCGTAGCTGTTCTCAGTTTCTCTTCAGAGGATTTTAGTTCATTTTCTGCCTTAAATTTATCGGTAACATCGTTAATGAGTACTAACGAGGCCTACCGTCCATTAAAATCAACGACATGACCGGTGACCTCAACATTAATGAGACTTCCGTCTTTCTTCTCATGTCGCCAAGTACGCCGATGGATACTTCCGTATATTTCTTCATGAACTGTAGCTGATTCAATCAAGGAAATGTCTTCCTCCGGCCTTATCTGCCTTATAGTCAACTTTAAGAATTCGTCCCTTGTATATCCATATTTAATCAGCGCCTCCTGATTGCAGTCAATGATTTTCAACGTTTCAAAATCCCAGATAAACATAGGAAGCGGATTGTTTTCAAAAATGTACTTATACTTCCTTTCGGATTCAGCAAGCGCTGCGTCTTTTGCTTTCTGTTCTGTGATATCACTAAAGGCGATTGCCTGTCCTTTTAAGATGCCCTGATCGATGATCGGGCTTGAGGAATACCTGATGGAAAAAAAAGAACCGTCAGATTTCCAAAATACTTCCGCTGGTTGTTCCTGAATACAAGAGCTGCTCTTTGATTGACAGAGAGAACAATTATTTTCCGGATAATCACTCCGATCTTTTCGTTTGGAATGAATAAGCTGATGCATATTTGTTCCAATACAGGCTTCCAGATCATAGCCAAGCATGTCAAGCGCTGCCTTGTTGATAAACGTGCAATTGCCCAAATTGTCTATAATGTAAATACCCCGATCGATCGAATCAATAATTAAGGCCAATTCGTTTAATGAATGATTTAGAGGTTTTTGATTTGAGGCCATTGTTTCATGAGACTTTTACGGATCTTTCAACATACTAGTTTATTAAGAGTAAAGAAAATTATCTTCAATGGATTCTATATTTGTAATGTTAAAGTTACGGTTTATTTCGAGTAATAGTCATCCTCCGGTTTTCTCCAATTTTTTTTATACACGGTAATCCAATCATTAAAAATAAAAGTATTAGATAAGTTATAATTTTTGACTATCTCTTTTACTGATTGATTATGATGTATGAATAATAATACCAGTTCTTCCTTAAACTCATCGGTGGAGCTAAACCGCTCCAACATCTTTTCTTCCATTTGGAATGAGTTTTATTCCAAAACTGTCAACCCATAGGTAAATAAGACCTTTGCTAAAAATCACGAATAATCAGTTAAAATCCAATACTTATTGTTCACGACATATATTTATGTTTGCCTAAATTGTTGTTTATAACATTCATGATGGATATGAATAGCCTAATAAATATGTAAAAAATGAGATCATATGTCACCCTAATGGTTTTTCTGGTAGGTATTGTTTTTGAGTCTACAGACTTACATGCACAAGATTTTTCAAGATATAAAGTTCAGCCTAAAATAAATTTAAAAGCGCTTCCATTTGACTTAAATACAATTCGTTTATTGGAAGGTAGCCCTTTTAAAAAGGCAATGGATGTAAATGCTAAATATTTATTGCAGTTAGATGCTGACCGGTTTTTAAACCGTTGGCGAATTAATTCAGGGCTAAAAGCTAAAGCATCTTTGTACGGCGGTTGGGAGGCTACTTCTTCGCATATGTTAGGTCATTATCTTTCTGCTTTGGTGTTACAATATGCTTCTACAGGCAATAAATTATTTTTAGAAAAGGCTAATTATATTGTTGACGAGTTGGAAGAATGTCAGACTGCTCGTAAAACTGGTTACATAGGTGGTGTACCTGATGAGGAGCGGATATGGAAAGAAGTAGTGTCGGGAAATGTAAAAACATCGGGTTTTGATTTAAATGGCGGTTGGGTACCCTGGTATATGTTGCACAAAGTTTGGGGCGGTTTAATTGATGCCTACATGTATACCGGAAATGAAAAAGCAAAACAAATTGTTATCAAATTGTCGGACTGGGCTTATACCAATTTCATGAAATTGCCAGATTCTCAATTTCAGCAAATGCTGGAATGTGAATTTGGAGGAATGAACGAATCTTTGGCGGAAGTATATGCAATAACTGGAGATAAAAAATACCTTGATCTTTCCTATAAATTTTATCATCAAAAAGTATTAAATCCGTTGGCAAATCGAGTAGATCAGTTAGGAGGATTACATGCAAATACTCAAATTCCAAAGGTATTGGGTTCTGCCCGTCAATATGAGCTTACTGGTAATCAGCGAGATTATAACATTGCTGATTTCTTTTTTGAGGCGGTTACAAACGACCATTCCTATGTAAATGGGGGGAACAGTAATTATGAGTATTTTTCTCAAAAAGGTAAACTTACGAATCAGATAAGTACAAATACTTCGGAAACATGCAATACGTATAACCTGCTAAAAATGGTTCGACATTTATTTACTTGGCAACCTGATGTTAAATTGGTAGACTATTATGAAAGAGCCTTATATAATCATATTTTGGCTTCTCAACAGCCAGAAACTGGCATGATGTGCTACTATGTAGCTTTACAATCTGGAAAGGAAAAGGTATTTAGTACGCCTTTCGATTCGTTTTGGTGCTGCGTGGGAACAGGAATTGAAAACCACGCTAAATATGGTGAGTCGATATATTTTAAGGGTATAGACGGTGGTTTATATGTAAACCTATTCATCCCGTCTGAACTGAATTGGAAAGAAAAAGGAATTGTTATTCGTCAAGAAACAAATTATCCAGAAGATCAAACGACCACCATTAAGATAGATTCAAAAAAGCCTTCGAAATTTACAGTCTACCTTCGCTATCCCGTTTGGGCTACACATGGTGTGCAATTGAAGGTTAATGGTAATCCTTTAAAAGTAAATGTCAAAGCAGGCAAATACATTACTATAAATCGTGTTTGGAAAAAGGGAGATCAAATTGAGGCTACCTTTCCAATGGAACTTTATACAGAGGTGATTAAAGACAACGAAAATAAAACAGCAGTTTTATACGGGCCATTATTGATGTCGGGTGCTTTAGGTAAGGGTAAAGTTACCAGTGCCCAGGTTCCAGTTCTAATTACTAATGGAGCTCCTGTAGCTACTTGGGTTAAACCTTTAAAAAATAAAATATTATCCTTTAAAACGGTTGGTGTTGGTCGTCCGAACGAAATAGAATTAATTCCTTTTTACAAAATGTATAATCAGAAACACATTGTTTATTGGGACTTATTTACAGCGCAACAATGGACAGAAAAAAAATCAGCTTACGAGACCGAACAAAGAAGACAATCTGAATTAGAGATACTTACGGTTGATATGCTGCGTTTAGGTGAGCAACAACCAGAGTTAGATCACAAGGTAACAGGAGAAAATACTGGAATTGGGGAACACGATGGCGAAAAATTTAGGGATGCTACTTATCGAAAAGATCCAAAGGGTGGTTGGTTTACTTTTGAGATGAAATGCGACCCCATAACACCCTTAGCACTTTACTGCACGTATAATGGTAGTGATGGGGGTAACCGAAAATTTGAGATTCTTGTAGATGGTAAAACTATAAAAACAGAAGAATTAGCAGCAAAAAATCCTGGGAAATTTATTGATTATGTTTACCCTTTGCCCTTTGAATTGACCAAAGGAAAGGAGAAAATTGAGGTTAAATTCCAAGCTTACCCAGATAATGTTGTAGGTGCACTTTTTAAATGCAGATTGGTAAAAATCAAATAATAATCCTTAATTAAAGGAATTACATTAATCACACGAATTCGATAAAATTGAAATTTACTTTTCTGCTCTTAATGCTATTATTCTCTGGATTTGCGGATGTTGAGCTGCCGAAACTTTTTGCCAATGGCATGGTATTACAAAGAAACCAAAAAATTCCACTGTGGGGTTGGGCAAAAGGAGGCGAAAAAATCGCTAATCAATTAAAAAAACAGCTTAAAAATACCATTGAAGATAAATTTGAAAAATGAAATTGATCTTGACTCTGAAAAAGAAGGTGGTCCATTTGAATTAAAAAATAATGGTGAAATGAGATTACTTCTAAAGATGTATTAATAGGCGATGTGTGGATATGCTCTGGGCAGTCTAACATGGAATTCCCAGTCGATATTACGGCTAATGCAAATAGAAACCGCACAGGCAAACTACCCTTTAATTAGGTGTTTTAACGTTCCAAAAACAGTTAGTCTTCAACCTAATGCTACACTAAATGGAGGGAACTTTATCACAATTTGAAAATGCTTATTGGTATTATCAGAACAGATGTTGGAGGTACCATCATAGAAACGTGGATCAGCTGCAAGGCATTCGATTTTGGAGCAGTCCGTCCGGTGTGTTTTGACCCCTATAAAACAAGAGTATTCTTTTAAATTTCAAGGATTAATTAAGCGGTTAGTTTTCTCATTAAAATTGTGTGTTTATCCTGGTTCCATTTCTCCATTGGAGTGATCCGTCCCAAC